>Ga0209536_100000186_pt1 | contig 96420 bp, 90 predicted proteins | sample DeeMarSeWOR28_12_FD_187461 | JGI IMG/M metagenome (GOLD analysis project Ga0209536, IMG submission 187461) | Marine sediment microbial communities from White Oak River estuary, North Carolina - WOR-2-8_12 (SPAdes) (version 2) | ecosystem: Environmental > Aquatic > Marine > Intertidal zone >... | reverse complement strand
CCCGTCGAGCCGGACTGGCTCGCGGAGCCCTGCTGGCCCTGGCTTCCGGCCTGGCCCTGCTGTCCCGCCGAGGCCTGCTGACCGCCCTCCTGCCCCTGGGTCTGGCCCGAGGCACCCTCGGCGCCGGACGCTCCCTGCTGAGCGCCCTGGCCGCCAGAGTCACCGGCAGTCTGCTCGCTATCCTGCTGTCCCTGGTCCCCGGACTGTCCCTGCTGCCCCGACTGGCTGCCCTGATCGGAGGCCGTCTGCTGCCCGTCCGTCGACGACTGAGCAGTGGAGGACGGCTGATCTGATGAAGACTGCTGCGACTGCTGACCGGAAGAGGACGAGGACGACTGACTCGGCGTCGTCTGTGACTGGGGAGTGCTGCTCTGGGTGGGCGGCGACGTCGAAGGCGACTGTGGCGGCTGAGGCTTCTGATCCGGCGGCGTCTGGCAGCCCAGCACGCCGGCCGCCATGACTACGGCCATCACCCTTATGATTCGCTTGATGTATCTCATTCTGGCGATCTTGTCCTGGCGTCCCCCCGACAGGCGCCATGAAACGCTGATACCCCTTGATTTTTGGACGGTATCGAGGGGGGACTTGTTCCCCTAGACTACACGATTTTCGGCCTCTTCCGGGATGTCTCGGGATCCCGCCACCGACAGGTTCCTCCGCTGCGCCAGCAGGTAGAGAGACGGAACCACCAGCAGGGCGAGGGGCAACAGACTCAGAACGCCACCGACCATGGGCGCGGCAATGCGCCTGGTGACTTCCGCACCGGTCCCGGTGCCCACCATGATCGGCAGCAGGCCGACCAGGGTCGCCGTCACGGTCATGAGAACCGGTCGCAGCCGCATGAGCGCACCATCGGTGACGGCCTGCCGAAGGCGATCAGCCGTCAGCTGACCGGACTCCAGTGCCTTGGTCAATGCCTGCCGCAGATACACAAGCATCACTACGCCGACCTCCACCGCCATTCCCGCCAGCGCGATGAATCCCACCGCGACGGCGACTGACATCCGGAAATCCAGAAGATAGAGCAGCCAGATCCCGCCGACCAGCGACATGGGCAGCGTGCCCAGGACAATCAGGACCTCGCGAAAGCTCCTGAGCTGCAGGTAGAGCAGCAGCACTATGATGGCCAGCGTCACCGGAACGAGCACCCCGAGGCGCGCCTTTGCCCGCTGCAGGTATTCATACTGACCCGACCAGTCCAGGGAGTATCCGGGAGGCAGTTCGACCGCCTCGCCCACACGCTGTCGAACTTCCTCGACGAAGCCACCCAGATCCCGGCCAGCGACGTCGACAAAAACCCACCCGGCAGGTCGCGCATTTTCGCTGCGGATCATTGCAGGGCCGGCCTCGATCCGGATGTCAGCCACATCTCCCAGCCCGATCCACGCGCCGGTCGGCGTACTCAGGGGCAGGTTGCGCAGCTTTTCCGGACTGTCCCGCCAGTCGCTATAGAAACGCAGGCGGATCGGGTAGCGCTCGCGCCCCTCCAGGGATTCACTGATGGGCATACCTCCGATGGCCAGCGCGACGACGCGCTGCAGGTCATCCACGCTGAGCCCGAACCGGGATGCGGCCAGCCGATCGATATCCACCACGATGTAGCGTCCGCCAAGCACCCGCTCCGCATATACCGAGCGCGTGCCCGGCACATCGCCCACAGCCTGCTCCACCCGGGTGCCGATTTCCTGGATGACCGACAGGTCGGGACCGGAAATCTTGATCCCGAGAGGCGTCCGGATGCCGGTCGCCAGCATGTCGATCCGGGTTTTGATGGGCATGACCCAGGCGTTGGCCAGGCCGGGGAACCGAACCCGGGCGTCCAGCTCTTCCTTGAGCTTGTCCAGCGTCATGCCCTCCCGCCACTCGCTACGCGGCCGCAGCTGAATCAGGGTTTCGATCATGGTCAGGGGTGCCGGGTCGGTCGCGGTCGTGGCACGGCCCACCTTGCCGAAGACGCTCTCCACCTCGGGCACCGTGGCGATCAGCCGGTCGGTCTGCTGCAGCAGCTGCCTCGCTTCGCCGACGGAGATGCCCGGCAGAGTGGTGGGCATGTACATCAGGTCGCCCTCGTCGAGATCGGGCATGAACTCCGTTCCCAGCCGGGATGCGGGCCACGCCGTCGCCAGCACCAGCACGAGCGCGCCCGATACGGCGAGCCAGGGAAACCGCAGAACGATCCGCAGCACCGGCCGGTAGAGAAACGCGAAGAAGCGGTTGACGGGATTGGCGCTCTCCGGTCGAATCCGGCCGCGGACGCAGTAGCCCATGAGAACCGGCACCAGAGTGATGGCCAGAATCGCCGCCGCCGCCATGGCGAAGGTCTTGGTGTAGGCCAGGGGCGAAAACAGGCGGCCTTCCTGGGCCTGGAGGGCAAAGACTGGCAGAAAGCTGACGGTGATAACCAGCAGCGAGAAGAAGACGGCCGGCCCGACCTCGGCGGCCGAATCCACGACGCGCTGCCAGTGGTCGCGGGTATCCCCCGCCTCCATGTGCTTGTGCAGGTTTTCCACCATCACGATGGCCGCATCCACCATCACGCCGATAGCGATGGCGATGCCGCCGAGAGACATGATGTTGGCGTTGATTCCCAGGTGATACATGGCGATAAAAGCGCCCAGCACACCCAGCGGGAGACTGATGACCGCCACCAGCGTGGATCGTGCGTGAAACAGGAAAACCGCGCAGACCAGCGCGACCAGAAGCAATTCTTCGATCAGCTTGCCCCGGAGCGTGTCCTGCGCCCGCTCGATCAGCGCTGACCGGTCATAGACGGTGACGATCTCGACACCCTCCGGAAGCCCCTGGGCCAGTTCATCAAGACGCTCGCGCACGTCGCGGATCACGTCGGTCGCGTTCTCGCCCCAGCGCATGACGACGATGCCGCCGACGGCCTCGCCCTCGCCATCCAGGTCCGCGACCCCGCGGCGGGGAGCGGGGCCAAAGCGCACATCCGCCACGTCGCCCAGCAATACCGGCACTCCGTCGCCGGTGACCTTCAAAGGCAGTTCCCGCAATTTCTCGAGGCTGTCGACGTAGCCCGTGGCACGGACCATGTACTCCGCTTCTCCGAGCTCGATGACAGAGCCGCCGACCTCCTGGTTGCCGCTGGCCACCGACTCCCGGATCTCCGTCAGGGAGATGCCCCAGGCCCGCAAGCGTTCCGGATCGAGCAGAATCTCGTACTGCCTCACCATGCCGCCGACAGAAGCGACTTCCGCAACGCCGGGCAGCGCCTGGATTTCGTATTTCAGAAACCAGTCCTGAAGGCTCCGAAGTTCGGCGATATCGTGACGGCCGCTGCGATCGACCAGCGCGTACTGAAAAACCCAGCCGACCCCCGTGGCGTCGGGGCCCAGTGCAGGCCGCACACCGGTGGGCAGGCTGCCGGCCACCTGGCTCAGGTACTCCAGCACTCGCGACCGCGCCCAGTAAAGATCCGTGCCGTCCTCGAAAAGGACGTAAACGTACGAATCCCCGAAGAAGGAGTATCCGCGCACCGTGACTGCCCCGGGGACCGCCAGCATGGCCGTGGCCAGGGGATAGGTAACCTGGTCTTCGACCACACGGGGGGCCTGGCCGGGAAAGGACGTGCGAATGATGACCTGAACGTCCGAGAGATCGGGAATGGCGTCGACCGGGGTATTTCTCAGCGCAAACGCGCCCCACGCCGCCATGATGGCTGCCAGCATCAGGACGACGATCCGGTTTTGGACCGACCAGCGTATGATGGAATTGATCATGCGGCGGCCCTCAGTGTCTGTGCCCGGCGTGCGGGTCGTCTTCATCCTGCGCGCTCTGGTCAGAGCCGTCGCCAGCGCTGATTCTTTCCAGTTCGCCACGCAGGCTGGCCTCCGAGTCCAGCATGAACTGCCCCGATGTCACGACCCGTTCACCGGCCGACAAACCGCCGCTGATGGCAGCCATACCCGCTGACTCGTAGGCGACACGAACCGGCCTCGGAACGAAGCGGTTGGGGGCGATCTCCACGATGACGCGGGTCTGGTCGCTGGTCCTGATCAGAGCCTCCAGCGGTATGTTCAGAACCGGCTCGGGATCCGGCTCGGAAATCGTCACCGTCGCGAAACTGTTGGGCTTGAGAAGCTCTTTCGGGTTCTCGAAGGCCAGGCGGATCCGGACCGCGCGGGTCATCGGATCGGCCTCCGGATATACGTAGGTGACCTCGCCCTCCAGCGGCCGACCGGGAAGTTGGTCGAGCCGGACCATGGCGGGTATGCCTTTCCGGAGCCACGCGGACTGCCGGCCCAGCACGTCGGCCTCGACCCAGACTCTGCGAAGATCCGCCAGTACGATCATGTCCGTATCGGGCTTGACATACATGCCCTCCCGGACTTCCAGGCGAGTGACGACTCCGTCGGACGGCGCCCGATAATGGATGCGCCCGTCCACGGCGCCGCTCTCGCGAACTCGGGAAATCTCGCGATCGCTGATCCCCAGGGCGCGAAGACGCGCCTGCGAGGCGGCGATGAGGTTATCGCCCCCCATGCGCAGGGCCTGCAGGTATTCCTCCTGAGCGGTCACCAGTCGCGGCGAGTAGAGTTCCAGCAGCAGCTGGTCCCTCGACACGCGGTCGCCGACCGAGCTGATCATCAGCCGCTCTACCCAGCCCTCCGCACGGGCGTGTACATGCTGGACCAGGCTCTCGTCGTAGGCCACCTGCCCTACTGCGCTCACCGTTCTCGGCAGCAGACCTCGATCCACTTCGGCAACCCGGACCCCCAGATTGTTACGAACCTCGGCACTGATAAGCACTCCGTCGCCGCCCTGCTCGCCCTCGGCGTACACGGGTATGTACTCCATACCCATTTCGTCGGTGGCCGGCACGTCCGAGGTGATCTCCGGGTTGTGCGGGTGGCGATAATAGAGGACTTCACGGGAACTACCCGCCTGGGCTCCGGATTTGCGCTGTACCAGATCCATCCCGCAGATCGGGCAGCTGCCCGGTTCCTCCGAGGTAACCTGCGGATGCATCGGGCAGACATAACCCGGCTCGGCGTGCTTCAGGGCGTGTTCCCGGGCAGTTTCCCGGTCTTGCGAACCGGACGGCTCACAACCAGCCAGCAGAGCCGAGATAAATATCAGGATCAGGAGATGACGGTTCATCGTGTGTCTCCCGTGAGGTAATGAAGCTCGGCCGCGGTGGCGGAACGGTCTGCCCGCAGGCGGATCAGCTGGAGGCGACTGTCGAGCAGCGACTTCTCGGACCTCACCAGCTCGTCGAACGGCACCACGTCATTCTGGTACGCCAGCCGGGTGGACTCCACGTTGGCAACGGCGGCAGGCAACACTCTGTCCTCGAAAAGACCGGTCCGACGACCCAGAGACTCGTAGTCGGCCCAGGCGGTCTCGAAACGGCGCCGGATCTCGCGCTGCCGATCCTCCAGCTGATTCCTGATGGCGAGTTCGCCCGCCATGGCCGCAGAGACACGTCGATCCTGGCGGTCCCGCGGGAAAATCGGCAGCTCGAAGCTGAGCATGGCGGAGAAAAAGTCCGGCCTGCTGTCACCGGACATATCCTCGCCGTCGCGGATGCCATAGGACAGGTCGATGGCCCAGTTGGGCCGATAACGCTGTTTCGCGATCTCGACGTCCAGCTTGCCCGCGTCCACCCGCCGCATCTCGGCGTCCAGCACCGGATGCTCGGGCAGGACCAGCAGGGCGGTTTCCCGGGGGGGAGGCGCAGGCAGTTCCGGAACGCCCTCGATCGCAACCCGGTCGGCGTCCGCGCCAAGCCAGCGTCCCAGCTCGGCATCCCAGGTCCGGGCCACCTGCATCAGACGCACCTCGTCCTCCTCCAGGAACTCGCGCTCCATGGCGATTCGGAAAAGATCGTTCTGGCGGCGCCCACCAGCGGCGTAGGCCGCGTTGACCGCTTCCTCGAGCTGTCGATACCAGGACTGCTGCATTTCCACGATGACCAGGGCCTCGGCCACGTAACCGCGCTCGATCCAGGCCTCTCTGAGAGCCCGGGTCACGGCCAGTTTTCGTTCTTCCGCCAGGGCGGCCTCGGCCGCCGACATGGACCGGGCCTGCTCCCTGCGCAGCCTGAGCGTGTCGCCCTGCGGAAAGCGCTGGCGCAGGCCGACAAGCAGCTGGGTCATAGGCTCATTGTCGAGGGCGAAACTGTCGACGGGGAGATTAACGGCCCCGAATCGAAGCTCCGGATCCGGAAGCTGAGCCTCGGCTACCGCAGTTTCACTGAGCGCGGCGCTGCGCTCTTCCAGACTGGCGGCCGCGGCATCCCGGGCCACGGCCATTGACTCGGCCTCGGCCAGCGTCAGCGGCTCCGCGCGGGCCACCGCCGTCAGGAAAAAAAACAGGGTAAAAATCAGCCGGCGCTCTCCGCCGGTGCTCAGAAAATTCATGAATGACTCCTTCCTGGAAACCGTGGAACAGGGTTCTCTCGGAAGGGGCCGTTATTTCAGAAAGCTGCAGTTCCTGATGAAAAGAGGCGGGTCCGCGGCCGGTGGGTGCCTGCCGGACCGGTTCGAAAATCGGTACTCCGGCGTAAATGCAGGAGTCATGGCCGGCAGGGGAAGTATCATCACGGCCGGCTGAACGTCCGTGCCGGCGTGGCTCACGGCCTGACGGCCGTCGAAATCCAGCGACTCGATGAATGCACACCGCCCGGCCGGACCTTCATCTCCGCAGTGCCCGGCCTGGGCGGGCGGGCAATGAGGGCATCCTGACTCGTGGTGCTGGCCCGGCAGCAAGGGTTCGGCCGCCATCAGACACGGCTGAATGGCCATGTTGAGCCAAACCGCCATCACCATGATCATGGCGAACGAGCCCAGACGGCTGCTCGCGGCCCGCAGCCGCCGCAGGATATTCTTCCGATTGCGGCGCGCAGAAATCATCTCTCTTAAAGGCTAAACCCAAAATATGCCGAAAGACAATCCATTGGATCACGTAACCCGAGTCGAAGTTCAGGCAGGCTTTTCACTGATCCGGGCGATCGCAGGGTCGATCATCCTCCTGATCGGACTGGCCGGCTGCTCCGAGAACGAAGTCCCGCCGACCGGCCCTGTCGCGGACCTGGACTCACCCGCAGCCCCGGGAAGCCGCGTACCGAGGCTGACCGTGGCGCCCGATGGCACCGTCTGGATGAGTTGGATAACGACACAGGACGACGGGATGCAATTGCTGCAGGCATCGGCGCTTCGGGACCGTGCCTGGTCGAAACCGCTGGAGGTCACACGCGGTCGGGAATGGTTTGTTAACTGGGCTGACTTTCCCTCGCTGCTGGTAGGCGACGAACAGTTCATGGCCGCCCAATGGCTGGCCAAGCATCCCGGCGGAACGTATGCCTACGATGTCATCATGTCCGTGTCCGCGGACAACGGCCAGACCTGGTCTGCGCCTTTCTCTCCGCATGACGACGGAACGGCTACTGAACACGGTTTCGTCAGCCTTTTTCCGGCTGGGCCAGGGTTCGGCGCCGTCTGGCTGGACGGACGGAATATGGCCGCGAGCTCCGACACCCACGCTTCCGCCGACTCCGGGCACGGACACGGACCTGGCGGGATGACGCTGCGAAGCGCCCTCCTTGATCGGGATGGCACCCTCCGCGAGGGCACGGAACTCGATGGCCTCACCTGCGACTGTTGCCAGACCGGCGCCGCAGTCACCACAGCCGGCCCTCTGGTGGTTTACCGGGACCGTGACGGTGACGAGGTGCGGGACATCTATTTTTCCGCTTACCGCGAGGGGCGGTGGACGCAGGAAACGCCGGTGGCGGAGGATGGCTGGCAAATCGCGGCCTGCCCTGTGAACGGACCCGCCATCGACGCTGTCGGCGATACGGCCGTCACGAGCTGGTTCACGGCGGCGCCTGATCCCGCAGTACGGGCCGCCTTTTACTCCGACGCGACCGGAAACTTCGGACCCCCTGTGGAAGTAGACCGGGACCGGCCCCTCGGGCGCGTGGACTCGGTGCTGCTGACCGACGGCAGCGCGGTAATCAGCTGGGTCGCAGCACTCGACGAAAAGCGCGCGGTCATTCGATATCGACGGATCTGGCCGGACGGCCACCGGGGGACGCTGAACACGCTGGCGGAGATTCCGGCGTCCCGCGCTTCGGGATTTCCCCAGATGGCACCCGGGGGCGACGGGCTGGTTTTCGCCTGGACCGCGCCCGGTGAATCATCGCGGGTGATTACCGCCACAGCGCCCGTGCCGACGGGTCGCTAGGTTTGCTAATCGGGTTGGTTGTCCAGCTCCCGTCGCAGCTCTCGCGCTTCCGCCTCCAGGGCCTCGATACGCCTCAGTAGCTCCTCCCTTGAAGGATCGGTGGATTCGCCGCCGGAACCCTCGGATCCCCGGGAATGCGCCTGCTCATCCCGGCTCTGCGGTTTCGCGACCGTCGGGTTGGCGAGAACGGGTTCGTTTCGCTGGCGAGCTTCAAGTTCCTCCGGGAAAAACGGACGGATCTGTCTTTCCGGCATCGAACCGGTGATGACGGGCGCCGAGCCGGTGGTCTCCAGATTGGCCAGGACCGGCCGATGATTGCTGGTTCTGCCGCTGTCGGGACAGTAATTGCTCTGCGGGTACATCACTTCTGCCCGATCGCTCCAGGCAGCTCCGGGCCCGGCAAGAAAAACGAAGTCCTCCACGCGGTCGCCGCCTCCGCAGCGTGTTCCCACGTGCTCGATCGGGCGGGCCCAGCGCCATCCGGAAGACAGCAGTACTTCCAGACCTTCGTCCACTGAGCTGCTGTCCTGCTCGAAACCAAAATTGAACGTGCCCACCGCCACCAGCGGCAGTGACTGCGCAGATGCCCACTCCGCCAGGGCCCGGCTCTGACTCAGGCGGCGATCAACCTGATCAGACAAATCGACAGTCAGGAACCAGAATTCCTGTTGCCCATCCAGGAGCAGCCGGACCGCCAGTGGAGCCGGCTCCCGGGCCGACACCTGTGCCGAGGTGATTTCCTGGTGCTCGAGAACCTGCAGCCGGCTGCTGCGGTAGAGGGTCAGCAGACGGTTGTCCCCTCCGGTCGTGCCGAGTACGGCACCGAACCCGCTGCCCTCGCCTTCGCCGGCGCCCGCCTGGAGTCTCTCCGGCCAGCCCCTCTTCTCCCAGACATCGACCAGGCCCCAGAGGTCCACGCCGACTGATTTCTCCAGCTGAAGGGAAATGACGTGATCCGAGGAATCTCCCGATTCGATATTGAAGCCGACCACGGTCAGCGGTTCCGCCCGGACGAACGGGCCGGCACTCAGCAGTAACAGGAAAATGACCAGATTGCGGCGCATATTGCGGTTCCGTGACACGGTTAGACGCAGAAAACCCCGGGGTCGGAACGCCCTTCCCCGGGGCTAAGCCTCAGTGTAAAGCCGCTTTGTGACAGATTTGTTGCGCCCTCACGACCGGTTTTTCAGGGCGGCGATGCGTTCCTCAATCGGCGGGTGAGACATAAAAAGCCGCCTCAGTCCATGCCCAATGCCTCCGGAGATCCCAAAACCGCGCATCTGCGCCGGCAGTTCCGCGCCGGGGGCGGTCTGGCCGAGCCGTTCGAGAGCGGCGATCATGTTCCCCCTGCCGGCCAGTTCAGCTCCTCCGGCATCCGCGCGAAATTCCCGGTACCGCGAAAATGCCATCACAATCATGCTGGCCAGAATGCCGAGCAGGATCTGGGACAGAATGACCGTAATGAAGAACCCGGGACCATAGCCGCGCTCGGTCTTGAAAACGACGCGGTCGACCACGAACCCGATGACCCGGGAGAGGAAAACCACGAACGTGTTCACGACACCCTGCAAGAGTGTCAGCGTTACCATGTCGCCGTTGGCGATGTGGCTGACCTCGTGTCCCAGTACCGCGTCCACCTCTTCCCGTCGCATGCTTCCGAGCAGCCCGGTGCTGACCGCCACGAGGGCGGAGTTGCGTCTGGCACCGGTGGCAAAGGCGTTAGGCTGCGGGGAATCGTAGACGGCCACTTCCGGCATCTCGATGCCCGCCCGCTGCGCATGCTGCTGCACGCGGCTCAGCAACCAGCTCTCCACCTCGTTGGAGGGCTGGCTGATGACGCGAGCACCGGTGGTGCGCTTGGCAATCCATTTGGACATGGCGAGAGAAATCAGGGATCCGCCAAATCCGATGACCGCGGACAGAATGAGCAGGGCGTTGTAGTCGATGGCCACCCCCTGCTGATCCAGCATGCTGTCCACGCCCAGCAGCCTCAGTACGATACTGAGGAGCACAAGGACGGCAACGTTGGTCGCCACGAAAAGCAGAATCCGCTTCATTCTTGAGCCTCCGATTACAAGGTCGGCCGACCGGATCTCCCCGTCAACCGTTCACGCATCTAGATGGGGCCGGTTTCGCCTGCTTCAAGATTCGCCCACTGACGGCTACCGGATTATCCGGCAGCGTTTTCCTCGGCCGGAGGGCTGAAAACACGAAGCAGGAAATAGCCCAGCAGGGCCGACATTAAGGACCCACCCAGCACGCCGAGCCGGACCTGGGCGGCAAAATCGAAGTCACCGTGGGCAAAGGCGAGCGTGCCGATGAAAAGGCTCATGGTAAAGCCGATACCGCAAAGCACCGATACCCCGTAGATCTGGATCCAGGTGGTTCCGGCGGGCTTCCGGGCCAGCCCGAGTGTCACTGTAAGCCAGGTTGCCAGAAAAATACCGACCTGCTTGCCGACGAAAAGCCCGACCATGATCCCCAGGGGCACGGGCCCGAGCAGATCGCCGAAAGACAGGCCCTCGAAGGGCACCCCGGCATTGGCGAAGGCAAAGATCGGAAGAATTCCGAATGCGACCCACGGATGCAGGGTGTGCTCCAGGTGGCGCGCAGGAGAATGCCCGTCCTCGTCTTTCGCCCTGAGCGGAATGCACAGCGCCATCAGAACACCGGCCAGCGTGGCATGGACCCCCGATTTCACCATGAATGTCCACATCAGAACTCCCGGCAGCGCGTAGGCGGCGATCCGGGTGACGCCGCGCTTGTTCAGAATGATCATTACGACCAGACCCGCCATGGCGGCAAGCAGTGCACTCAGGGACAGGTCGCTGGAGTAGAAGACGGCAATAATCAGGATAGCCGCAATGTCGTCGATGATGGCGATAGCGGTCAGGAACACCTTCAGACTCAGCGGGATCCGGGAACCGAGAAGGGCCAGAACTCCCAGCGCAAACGCAATATCCGTGGCCGTCGGAATCGCCCAGCCGTTCAGGGCATCGCCATTGTCGTGGTTCAGCCAGTAGTAAAGAAGTGCCGGGACGGCCAGTCCGAAAACAGCGGCCACGGCAGGCAGCATGATCTGCTCCCGGCTCGAAAGTTCACCCTCCAGGGCCTCGCGCTTGATCTCCAGCCCGACGAGTAAAAAGAAAATCGCCATCAGACCGTCGTTGATCCAGAGGAGAAGCGGCTTGCTCAGGCCAAACTGCCCGATGGACACGGTGACGGGCACGCTAAGGACGGCTTCATAGAGACTCTTCAGCGGGCTGTTGGCAATAATCAGCGCGACCACCGCCGCCAGCACAAGCAGAATACCGCCGGCACTCTCCAGCCTCAGGAATTCCGTGAGCGCCTTGCGGACGCGCCCCGCCCGACCCGCTTCCCCGATTCCTTTCGCAACTGCGTCCTCGCTCGCCATACTCATCCCGTTGCTATCGCTCCCTTATTGACGCCCTCGTAGGCCCTGACCCGAAATTCGACCCCTGGATCGCGGGATTTCACGAGCCCCAGTATATGATCCGCCAGGCATTCGACCGTGGATTCCGCGTCCAGCAGCTCGCAGCGATCGGCTTCGATCTCGAGTTCAAAACTGCCCTGCGCGGCCGTGTAAAAGAACCGATAGTAACGGATTTCTTCTCGGCTGATTTCCCCGGCAAGATCCTTTCGGCAGCCCAGATAGATGTCCCGCCACCGGTCTGCCAGCCAGCGCTCGGTGGCTTCACACCGGCGACCTTCCCGAAAGATTTCGATCCGCGACCTGTGGCCATGAGCAATACGCTGGCAATTGCCCTCGTGCTGTCGGAGCCCGTGGGCGTAGCGATACCAGGGCCCGGAGATATTCTCTTCCCTCAGGCCCATGACCAGACCGGTCACGTTCTCCGGCAGAACCGCGCGGGCCTCGCGCTGCAGGTACAGGCCGACGAGTTCCGGTGTGACGACTTCTTCATCCAGGAAACAGAGGGCGTCGGGAGGCGACCGATGGCAGATCATACGATCGCCGTACCGGAACCGAAGCCGCACCTCCGTCCCCCGGTCCTCCACCTCGAGGCCTTTATGACGCCGGGGCACGAGCAATCGGTGATCGATGGTGTTATCCACCAGCGACTTTATGGCGGGCTTGACCTTTCCGAAGTCCAGGATCATGCCCTGTTCGTCCAGGGCCCCCTCCAGTTCCACGTCCAGGAGCCAGGTGTCGCCCAGCAATCCTCGCTCCCCGTCCAGTCGGGCGAAGTCCACGGCACAAAGTTGTTCTATGAACAGGCGGGCCATCAGCGCGCGCTCCCCCGACAAACCTGGGCATCAGACCTCATTCTATATCGTCGCGCCTGTCCCGCGGCTTCCGATACCCGTAACCAATCCGTCGCCATATCGTCATCACAGTGCCATGGTGGCCGGGCAGCATGCATAGCGTCGCAAGAGGATCCGGCCATGGATTCCACCGCCAAATGCCATGATCTTTTTCGTCGCGTCGACGCCGTCGAACTCGGGATCTGCCTGACTGCGGGTCGGGCCGTGGCCAATCCCGTGACCCGGTACGTCTTCCTGATCGCGAGCCGGCTCGGCAACGGGATCTTCTGGTATGTGCTGATGGCCGTCCTGGCCGTCTCGGGCCCCGAAGGCCTGCAAGCAGCCATTGTCATGGCCTGCACGGGGCTGACGGGACTGGTGGTCTATCGAACCCTGAAGCAACGATTGAGTCGTGAACGACCGTTCATTGCCTGCGCCGCCGTACGGTGCTCGGATCGGCCCCTGGACCGGTACAGCTTTCCTTCCGGCCACACGCTCCACGCCTTCGCTTTCACCACGGTGGCGCTTCATTTTCTTCCGGCTCTGGCGGTGATACTGATCCCGTTTACCGCCCTGGTCTCCGTCTCCCGGGTAGTGCTAGGCCTCCACTACCCCAGCGATGTCGCCGCCGGCGCCGTGATCGGCATCCTGCTGGCGCACCTGGTTCTGTCCGCATCCACCCTCGTGTGATCAACCCAGGCGGTCGGTAATCACGGCCAGCCAGGTCAGCACGACAATGCAGAGGCTCACGAAAACCGCGGCGGATCCCATGTCCTTGGCGATCCCGGACAGGTCGTGAGCATCATGTCCGATCCTGTCGATGGCCGCCTCGATGGCGGAATTGAGCAGTTCCACCACCAGCACCAGCAACCCGACTCCGATCAGCAGGGCTTTCTCGAGCAACGTTCGACCAACCCAGGCGGCGGCCGGAACCATCAGAGCCAGCAGCAGCACTTCCTGGCGGAAAGCAGCCTCCTGCCGCCAGGCCGCCTTCAGGCCCGCCCAGGTGTAGCCCGTAGCCTTGACGATCCGAACCAAACCCGTATCCCCCGGCTTCATGACGAACCTCTCAACGACGCGACACGGCGCATCAGCTTGGCCCATCGCCGTTACACCACCATGACGCCCGGCCCGCGGCCGGTCCTTGAGGAGCCCGGCTGCCGCAAGGCGCGCCGGGTCACGGAAGATTTCCACGCCCTTCGATCTGTGCCCGGAGTTCCGGACGGTTAGCGGAGAAGACGCGGGCGCCCGCGAGCTTGAAGCGCATCGGCCCCCGGGTTAATGTTCGGCCTCCTCGCTTCCTCTGACAGGAAATACGCTATGCACGTTTCGAATTCGACATTTCGTCGACTGGCCGTCCTTGTCCTGACCTGTACGACGCTGGGCCTGCTGGCTTCCGGGCCAGCCCTGGCAAAATCTGCGGAGCAGATCGATATCGAGGTGAATGCCGCATTAAAGGAATTCAAGAACAAGGTAAACGGTGCCGACGAATTCCTCGCGAAAGCCGAGGGCGTACTCGTCTTCCCCAAGGTGATCAAGGCGGGCATCGGTATTGGCGGCGAATACGGTGAGGGCGCTCTCAGAACAGGCGGGCAGACCGTCGATTACTACAATACCGCCGGCGCATCGATCGGCCTGCAGCTGGGCGGACAGGCTCGCTCGCAGATCATCGTGTTCATGGCCAAGGACGCCCTCGACGCTTTTCGGGCCAGCAGCGGCTGGGAGGCCGGCGTTGACGGCTCCATCGCGGTGGTGGAGTGGGGTGCCGGCGAAGATCTCAGCACCGTCGAGGTCAAGGATCCGATCGTCGCTTTCATCTTCGGCAACAAGGGCCTGATGTTCAACATCAGCCTGGAAGGCTCTAAGTTCACCAAGCTCGACAAGAGCAAATAGTCATCTGACCAGGGTCCGCCCCGGCCCCCGGGGCGGTATCTGTCCTGTCCTGACCGCCAGGCCGGCGTGTTTCCACTGGCCGGCCAGAACGCCGAACCACGCCATCATCAGGAGGGCGAAGGTCCACTCGATGACGTTCTCGAGCCCGGCTCCGTCGAGAAAGTGGGCGGCGGGAATGTTGGCCAGGCCGGCCCCCAGCATTAACGTGACCAGCGCCAGCATGATCCGCTCCTTGCGGCGGCAGGCCACCGGATGGCCGCCGCGCCGAAGTCGCTGGAGCCTGGCGGTGACGATCATCTGGTTCAGGGCGGTAAAGCCGAAAAACACGATCACTCCGTAACGACGCATGACGCCGTAGGCCAGGCCGTGGGTGCCCATGAATGTGGCGTACAACACCAGAAAGATCGCGCCGATCACGCCCACCACGATCACCGCTCGGTTCCAGACCGGCGAGCGGTCCCCGGCCTGGCGCAGCCACTGCCCGGCGAGCCACCAGGTCGCCGCGATGAACACCGCCACCGGTATCATGGTCGCGCGAAAGAGATGGACCGCGGGCTCCTGCCGCGCAGCTGCGCTGATGGAAGTACAGCCCTCGAAGTAAGGGATGCAGGCGGGTACCTGTCCTTTCGACACGGAGATCACGTAGGCAATATGGGTCGACAGGATTGAGACCACACACACCAGGGCCGGCAGCCACCAGACCCGCATCGCACCGACGTCATGCCTGTCGATCAGTACCCCCTCGCCGGATCCACGACGGACAGCATGGGTTCCCCGGCCACATATCGGCGCAGGTTCTCGCGCAGCACGACCCAAAGCCGCTCGCTGCGCAGGTCGGAGCGCGCAGCCACGTGGGGCGTGATGATGACATTGGGCATGCTCCAAAGCGGATGACCCTGCGGCAGCGGCTCCGGATCGGTGACATCCAGGCCGGCGCCGGCCAGCTTCCCGTCCTCTAGAGCCTCCACCAGGTCGGCCGTGACTACGCTGCCGCCCCGACCCACGTTGATGAAATACGCCGTCGGTTTCATGGCGGAGAAGAAATCGGCGTCGAACAGATCCACTGTCGCCGGCGTGAGGGGTGCGGCGTTGACGACGATATCGGCCCGGTGGGTCAAGTCGGGCAGCTCGTCCGCGAGGCCCACGTATTCAACGAACTCCGGCCCCTCGCGGCGACTGTTGCGTGTCGCCAGCACCTTCATTCCCATGGCGGCTCCCAGCCGGGCCACCTCGGTTCCGATGCCGCCCAGCCCCACGACCAGAAGGGTCTTGCCTTCCAGCTCCCAGAGCCGCTCCTCGGGCACCAGGCGCCTGTCCCAGGCCCCTTCCGACTGGGCAGGGATGAATCGATACAGTCCCCGCGTGAACGACAGGATCATCGCCATCACATGCTCGGCGATCTCGGGGCCGTAGATTCTCTGGGCATTGGTCACCAGGATATTCCGTTCATGGATCGCCGATAAGGCAACACAGCGCTCGGCGCCTGCATACGGCAACTGAACCCACTGAATGTCCGGGCCTGCCTCCAGGATCTCCGCGGAACAGAAGCCGATGAGGCCCTGGGCGCCGGGCGCAGCCAGCACCGCCTGTTCCGCCGTCTCCGCGGGCAGGAGTTCGACCCCGGGAGCGGCGGCCTGCAGCCAGGCGATCCGCTCCGGCGAAGTGCGTACGATGATCCGTTCCGGCTTTCTCCAGCCCGGACGCTCGGCAAGCGGTGTATCGCTCTCGACGAGCTCCAGTCGCTGGATCACCGGGCCCGCTGACGCCGCCAGGTCGTCCGCGGACGCGACGGGACCTGCTGCCACCATCAGGCAGAAAAATGGAACGAGCATCTGGCGGGACAGCCGCGTTACCGGTTTGCGAAAACGTCTCATATTGCCTCCTGGTCCGGTGTTCACTGTCGAAATTGAAATCAATTGCCCGCTGATTGCAAGACCGATCCGCAAGGAAATTCTCCGTATATTGGGCTACATGTTAGTTAGGACGCATGGCTGGAAGCCGAGGATTGGCCCACAAGCCAGAGGAGAGACAAACATGACTGTAACCTGGGTCGTGACCGCGGACAGCACGCAGGCGCATTTTTACGAAGTGGACCGGATCGGCGGTGAATTCAAAGCAGTAAAGAGCCTGAATCACGCGGAAGGCAAGAAAAAGGGCCAGGATCTCACTTCGGATCGCCCCGGCAGAGCCTTCGACAGCGCCGGTCTCGGCCGCCACGCCATGTCATCTCAGGTCAATCCCAGGGAGCATGAAGCGGAGGTTTTTGCGCGAGAAGTCTGCGAGGCCCTGGAGCTTGGCAGGACCCGCGGCAGCTTCCAGCGACTGATCGTCCTCGCCCCGCCGGATTTCCTCGGAAAGCTCCGCAAATCCATCACGTCGGAAGCCAACAAGCTCGTGGCGGAAAGCGTTCCCAAAAGCGTGGTGGGACTCGGGCCCGACGACATTCGAAGGCGAATCAAGACACTGATCTGACTATCGTTGGGAACGGCGCGCCGGCGTCGGGATCCGGCGCGGCCGGAGGCCGCGATGTCGGGCGGGAAAGGGAATGGTGGCTATGGGTGGACTTGAACCACCGACCCCGAGATTATGAGTCCCGTGCTCTAACCAGCTGAGCTACATAGCCACGTCTTGACCGATGGGCACCGGGTCGAGGGCCGGAGATTGTCTGCGGCTGGTCCCCGGCTGTCAAGGGAACCTATCCCCCCGATGCCGCCGCCTCGCGGCGACCCGGCCCGGCGCCGTTGCCCCGGGATCGGGCGACCTTCGTCAACGGGCCGGCACCGGCCCGAAATACCATCAGGAGCACCGGCAACAAGGTCAGGTCCGCGGCGAGGGCAGCCACCATGGCGATTCCGGTGAGCACACCGAAGTAGATAGTCGGCACGAAATTGGAAAGCGTCAGTACCGAAAATCCCAGGACGATGGTGACGGTCGTGTAATACATGGCCCGGCCGATACTGCCATGACTCCTGGCGACAGCCGCCGGGAAATCGTTGTCGCTGGCGATCTCCTCCCGGAAACGGTGGACGTAGTGAATCGTGTCGTCGACCCCGATGCCCACGGTGATCGCGGCGATGGTGATGGTCATGAGATCCAGCGGAATGCCCAGCCACCCCATCAGCCCAAGTACGTACACGGCGGCTAACGCATTCGAGATGGTCGCCAGAACGGCGATTTTCAGGGAGCGGAACAGCACCATGAACATCAGCATGATGGCGAAGAACACGGCGCTCAGGGTCAGAATCTGCGAACGGTAGAGACTCAGCAGCATGTTGTTGTACAGGACCAGCATCCCTGTCAGGTTCACCTGGTCACGAGCTAAGTCGAAATTTTCGACGAGATCATTGCGGATCGTGTCGATGAGCTCGGTGCGATGCAGATCGGGATCTGATTCGAAGACCCGTACGGCGAAGCGCAGTTGGTCCCCGTCTTCGGACATGTACGGGTCGAAAAGAGCCTCCTTTACCTCGGGGGACAGCCGCCGATAGACCACCGACAACAGGAAATCGTCACGCAGGATGTCGGAATCCACCTGGCCGAGGATTCGCATGGCGGTCGCGACAGAGACCACCTTCCCTGTTTCGGTCAGGCCGTCCAGGTAATCGTGGATACGGTAAACCTCGGGAATCCGCCGGCTGTTCAGCCAGAAGCTGCGGCCGGTGATCCCCGACTCCGCGGAATCCTCCCGAAATTCCTCGGGCAGTTCGAACTCCTCGGGTTCCGTGGCCTCCTCCGGCTCCCCGGACGGGGCATCGACAACTACGTCCAGGGGCGTCGTCCCACCCAGTTCCTGATCGATGCGCTCCATACCGCGAAATATTTCGGTGGACTCCCGGTAATAGTCGATGAACCGGTTCTCCACCGTGAGGCGCGTCATGCCCGCAATACCCGCCAGGGCGAGAATGGAAAATACGAGGATGACGCCCCGGGGATGATTACGGACCAGTCCTGCGCACGATGACGTGATGCGGGCGGTAAAGTCCCGGCGAGAGATCGGCTTTTCGGTCGGGAGCATGAGCATGCCTGCCGGAAAAAGCGTGAAAGCCATGAGGAAGGCGATGATCAGTCCGATCACCATCATCCAGCCGAAATCGATGACAGGACGAATATCACTGACCACGAGTGACCCGAAGGCGATCATGGTGGTCAAGGCCGTATACAGGCAGGGCACAAACTTGCTGGCCACGGTGCTCTCGACGAGCTCCCGCGAACCGGCGTCCTTGTGCAAGCTGTGCAGTTCCCGGTAGCGGACGATCAGATGCAGAGTCAGCGAAAGCGTGAGAATCAGAAGGAGGGACATGAAATTGGAGGAGACGATGGTCACCCGCCAGTCGAGAAGCCCCAGCAAACCCACAACGGTCAGTCCGGTAGCGACGCATGTCGTCACCGGCAGGAATACCCAGCGAAGCTTTCGGAATGCGGCTCCAAGGATGATGACCAACAGCGCCATGACGGCGGAACCGAAGACGATCATGTCCCGGCGGATGAAGGAGATGGAATCGGCGACGATCATGGGCACGCCGCCCAGGTGAAGTTCCGCCCTGTCCGTGTGCTCCGCAAGAATCTCCCTGACATCGGCGATCTGGCGTTCCTGCCTGTCCAGCATGGCCGCGCTGTACTGGGCAAATTCGTCAGACACCGCGTCGAGACGTGCCTGCTCCTCGGGATCCAGGTCCCGTGTCAGTGTCAGCTCCCTCAGCGCCTCCCGTTCCTCGAGCAGCCGCTGATAGGTCTCGTCCTGTTCGAAGTCGACGCGGATCCCGGTAGTCCCGCCGTCGGTCGAAATCAATCGATTGCTGTAGAGGGGACTTTCGACGAGCTCCCGGCGTGCTGCAGCCGTGTCGACCCCGGGTGAATCGAGGGTCATCGGTTCTGCGTCCATTTCCGTCAGTGGACGCGGCGGGCTCCGGATCAGGGGAACATCGAGGATGCTTGTCACCGATGCCACTCCGTCGATCGAGGCGAGGCCGTCGCGCAGCTCGCGGAGGTCATCGAGCGCATGCTCGGCGAACATGTCGCCGTCGGACGTATAGGTGACGATCAGGTAGTCGTCCGAACCGTATCGCGCCCGGATTCCCCGGTAGTATCTGAGATCCTGGTCATTTTCCAGCACCAGGGAATCCGCCGACGCGTCAAGGCGGAAGCGCGGCGCGAACGCCGCAAAGAAAATCACCACGAATGCCACTGTGACCAGGACGGCCCGGGGATTATCCAGGACGAGCTTTGCGTAAATCGCCGACAACCGTATCGGCATGGCTCGCCTGCCTCGCATTCACCGTGCATCATCGGGCCGGATACCGGTCCGGCCCCCACCACAGAAGATAGCAGAGAGCCGGGGTCGCGGCCGCGCTCAGACGTTGAAGCGGAAATGGATCACGTCGCCATCCTGCACGACGTAATCCTTGCCCTCCAGCCGCAATCGTCCTGCCTCGCGGGCTCCGTGTTCACCCTGGAAGCGGACGAAGTCTTCGAAACTTACGACCTCCGCCCGGATGAACCCGCGCTGAAAGTCGGTGTGGATCTCTCCGGCGGCCTCGGGGGCCGTGGCGCCGACCCGGGTCGTCCATGCCCGGGCCTCCTTCGGACCGGCTGTGAAGAAGGTCTGCAGGTCCAGGAGGCGGTAGCCGGCACGGATGACCCTGTGCAAGCCCGGTTCGGACAGGCCCATGGCCTCCAGAAATTCGCCTTTTTCGTCCGCCTGGAGAGCGGCGATCTCGGCCTCGATAGCGGCGCAAACCGGCACGACTTCCGCGCCCTCCTCGCCAGCCAGGCTGCGGACTTTTTCGAGAAGCTCGTTATCGGAAAAGCCGCCCTCACCAACATTGGCTACGTACATGGTTGGCTTGGCCGTCAGCAGGTGGAGTTGCCGCAATTCCCGGAATTCCTCCGGCTTCAGTTCAAGGGCGCGAACCGGCAGACCATGATCCAGCCCGTCCGCGACCTTCCCCAGCAGCTCGCGCCACGCGACGGCTTTCTTGTCACCCGTCTTGGCGTTGCGGACGGCCTTTTCGAGGTTTCTGGTGACGGTCTCGAAATCGGCGAGGGCGAGCTCCAGCCCGATGACTTCAATATCCGACACCGGGTTGATCATGCCATCCACGTGGACCACATCCTCGCTCTCGAAACAACGCACAACGTGGGCAATGGCGTCGGTTTCCCGGATATTGGCCAGAAACTTGTTTCCCAGACCCTCACCCCGCGAAGCCCCCTTTACGAGCCCTGCAATGTCTACGAACTCGATGGTGGTGGGAATCACCCGCTCGGGCTGCGCGATTCGGGCGATTTCGTCCAGCCGCGGATCCGGAACCGGGACCACCCCCACATTCGGGTCGATTGTGCAGAACGGGTAATTCTCGGCCGCGATGCCGGCGGCCGTCAGCGCGTTGAAAAGCGTGGACTTGCCGACATTCGGCAATCCCACGATCCCGACCTTGATTCCCATCAGCCCTCGTCTCCTGATGCATCGGCATCCAACTGCGATCGCGTATGAAGGCGATGCATGGCCGGTTGCTCACCCTGACCGAGAAGAACGGGCATGACATCCGCCGCTTCCTCGATAGACGCTCGAATCGATCGGTTCTCCTCGCGGCCCGGATTGGCCAGGACATAATCGATCACTTCATTGTGCCGTCCGGGATGACCCACGCCGATCCGCAGGCGGAAAAACTCGCGTCCCAGGTGGGCAATGACATCCTTGAGGCCGTTGTGTCCGCCGGCTCCCCCGCCACGCTTGAGCCGCACTGTTCCGACCGGGAGGTCCAGATCGTCATGGACCACCATCACCGATTCCGGCGATATCTTCAGGTAGGCACAAAGGCTCTTGATCGCGTTTCCGCTGCGATTCATGAAAGTGTAGGGCTTGAGCAATCTGACTTCGCGACCGTCTATCTCGACCCTGGCCAGTTCACTCTGGAATCGACGTTCCTCCTTGAACGTACCTCCGTAACGGTTCGCCAGAATGTCCACGAACCAGAATCCCGCATTATGGCGAGTGTCCTGATAGCGAGCGCCGGGATTGCCCAGGCCCGCGATGATCCTGATTGGCTCGTGCTCTGTCATTTCAAATGGCCGGGGCCGTCGACAGACGGCCCCGCCTGGAAGATCCCTGTCGGAAGTTTAGCTCTCGGAGCCCTTCTCTTCCCCGCCCTCTTCCTCTTCGTCCTTGATCGTGGGGACCTCTGCCGATTCTTCCGCGGCCTCCTCCTCGCCCTCTTCCGGCTCGATCACGACCGCCTTGACGCGGTGGATTGCCACGACAGGCTGATCGAATTCCTCACCCTGCGCCAGCTGCGGTATTTCGACGCCTTCCGGCAGGGACAGCTCAGACAGCGTGATGCTCTCGTCCAGGGCAAGACCGGACACGTCCACTTCGATGTACTCGGGCAGATACCGTGGCAGACAGCTCACCTCTACCTCGGTCATATGGCGTGAGATGACGCCACCCTCCTCCTTGACTCCGACAGCGGATTCCTCGCCCAGGAAGTGCACGGGCACCCTGACCCTGATCTCCACATCGTCAAGAACACGCTGCAGATCGACGTGCAAGATGCGGGGTCTGGCCGGGTGGCGCTGAAGATCTTTCAGCACGCAAGGCTGGGATTTGTCGTCCACCGTCACCGTGAGAATGCTACTGTAAACGGCCTCATTCTCCAGGTGATGCAGGAGGGAGTCGTGGTCCATAACCAGCGCTCGAGGCTCACGCTGGCCTCCGTAAAGAATCGCAGGGACCTTGCCTTCCCGACGCAGGCGGCGGCTCGCACCTTTCCCCTTGTCGGATCGGTCCTCTGCAAGGAGCTCGATCTTGTTGCTCATTTGCAAATCTCCGTTGTTGTCAAACCCCCCGGACGGCCCGCGACCAGGCCCGAACGGGAAAATTCCGGCCTTCCGGCCGGCTCCAGAGTCAGTCCACGTACAGTGAACTGACGGATTCCTCGTCGCTGATGCGACGCATGGTCTCGGCGAGCATCTCGGCCGTGCCCAGCTGCCGAATCTTGGGGCTCGCCTTCGCCTCCTCGCTTAGCGGTATCGTATCCGTGACTACCAGTTCGTCGAGCAGCGACTCATTGATTCGCGAGACTGCCGGACCGGACAACACCGGATGGGTGATGTAGGCCACGACCTTTCTCGCCCCCTCGTCCTTGAGCGCCTTGACCGCCTGACACAGCGTTCCGGCAGTGTCGATCATGTCATCCACCAGAACGCAGGTCCGGTCGGTCACGTCGCCGATGATGTGCATCACCTTGGCCTCGTTCGCCCTCGGACGCCGCTTGTCGATGATGGCCAGATCGGCGTCGTCGAGGCGTTTTGCCAGAGCCCGAGCGCGCACGACACCGCCGACGTCCGGTGAAACCACAATCATGTTTTCGTATTTCTGCTTCCACGCGTCATGCAGCAGGACCGGCGAGGCATAGACGTTGTCAACCGGGATGTCGAAAAATCCCTGGATCTGATCCGCGTGCAGATCCACCGTCAGCACCCGGTCCACGCCCGCCGTCACGATCATGCTGGCCGCCAGTTTGGCACTGATCGCGACCCGCTGCGCGCGCGGCCGACGGTCCTGCCGGGCGTATCCGAAGTAAGGGATCACCGCCGTAATCCGCGCAGCGGACGCCCGCCGCATCGCGTCGGCCATGATCAGCAATTCCATCAGGTTGTCGTTCACAGGAGGACAGGTGGGCTGGACGATAAAAACGTCCCTGCCACGTACGTTCTCCATGATTTCCACTATCACCTCGCCATCGCTGAAACGCCCCACGTTGGCTTTTCCCAGCGAGAATCCCAGGTGTCTGGAGATAGCGGCAGAAAGTTCGAGGTTGGCGTTCCCCGAAAACACCGTCATCAACCCGATATCCACTGTCTGCCCCTTGGCTAGCTGTCCAGATGTCCGCGCCGCACCCAGTCGACGCGTTTGAAATTGGCTGGGGTGGCAGGATTCGAACCTGCGCATGGCGGGATCAAAACCCGCTGCCTTACCACTTGGCTACACCCCAATCTGTCGGGGGAGCGACCACCGCCGATGATCACACGGTGTCCAGCAACGGCGACCGGTTCAGGCCGCGAGCCACGAAACCGCTCCACTTTGCGGGCAACTCCGCTAGGACTGCTCGGGCCTGCCGTTCATCCTCGAAAGCCGCAAAGACGCAGGCGCCGGTGCCGGTCAATCTCGCTTCGCCGCGACGGCCGAGCCAGTCCAGCGCCCGACCGACTTCGGCGTATCTGTTACGGACCACCGGGGCGCAGTCGTTTCGCCCGCCGGCGGACAGAAAACGCGATATTGTGATTGGCGTGGAATTTCGTGTCAATTCAGGGGCCGAGAAGATCTCGGCGGTGGGCACCGCCACTCCCGGGTGGATGACGAGAAACCAGCGCACCGGCAGATCCAAGGGGGTCAGCCGGTCGCCCGTTCCCTCGGCCCAGGCCGACCGGCCCTGCACGAAAACCGGCACGTCGGCGCCCAGACGGGCGCCCAGTCCGGCCAGCGCCTCTCTGCTCATCCCTGCATCCCACAGGTGATTGAGAGCCAACAGAGTCGTGGCGGCGTCCGAACTGCCGCCCCCGAGCCCCCCGCCCGCAGGAATCCGCTTGTCAACCCGAATCTCGACGCCTTCCTCAACGCCCGCCTCGGACTGCAGGAGCCTGGCGGCGCGGACCACCAGGTCGTCTTCCTCTGCCAGACCGTCGAGACCTGCAGGGCGGCGAATATCCGGGTCACGCCGAAGTGAGAATGTCAGCTGGTCGGAAAAATCCAGAAGCTGGAAGACTGTCTGAAGCTCGTGGTACCCGTCGGCACGACGGCCCAGCACGTGGAGGAACAGGTTGAGTTTTGCGGGAGCAGGCCAGGTCGCGGGGGAGCGCCGTCCGGTCCCGCTGCCGGCGGTCATGTGAGATCCGAATCGGGCAGCGCGATTTTCCAGCGGTCCGCTACCACGCGGATTCTCACATCGCCGCTTTCCATGACGATCTTGCGCGGCAGGAGCGTCCCGCCGTTGTTCGAATAGTCATCGTAACGAACCTGCCAGCCGTTCTGTGTCAATTCGACCAGCATTCCCTCGTCGTCCACGACTTCATCGGCGCCGGCGCCGGGATCGGAGACACCGAGCATCCAGAATCGCATGCTGTATACAGGCAGGCTCCAGCCGAAGCGTTCCGTCATCTCCGACTCCGGATCACTGAGCAGAATTTCGTCGCCCCGGGTGGTCTTGATCCGCAGTCGTTCCATATCTCCGTGAATCCGGAACCCGCCGAATCCGAAAGGCCCGCGGAAACGGAAATCCAGGTCTTCGTGAACCTGCTCCCAGCTCAATGTTCCGTTGTATCCGTTGCCCCCGGCGCGCAGGGCGAGACGGCCCTCCATGCGCCAGTCATCGATCTGGCGGAGATAATCCCTTCGCTCGAGCCAGTTGGCCTCTACGGCCTCGCCTATCCTGTCCCGCGGCGTCACACATCCCCCGAGTGCTGCCAGAAATAGACAGACGATTATAAGTCGCTTCACTGCATCAACCGGTCGATCACGTCCTGCAGCACCCGGCTGTCCGGGTTTTCACCCAGTGATTCGAACCAGATCTCCTCGGCGCCTTCCCGATCACCGTTCACCCAGAGGACTTCGCCCAGATGAGCGGCGATTTCCGGATCCCGGCTCATGCTCCATGCCCGTCGAAGATGCTCGATGGCGGCCTCCATATTTCCCATCCGGTATTCCACCCAGCCCATGCTGTCCACGATGGCCGCGTTGTCGGGAGACTTTTCGTAGGCCCGCTCGATGTAATCGTAGGCCTCTTCGTACCGATCGGTCCTGTCTGCCAGGGTATAGCCGACCGCATTCAGGGCGATCGGGTCATCGGGATTCTTGTCGAGCAGGGCCTGCAGCTCGCGCAGTGCATCATCCACCCGATCCATGCGCTCGTAGAGGAAGGCGCGGGCGTAAAGCAGGCTCTCGTCCTCGGGATACCGCTCCAGTTCTCGCGAATACAATGCCAGGGCGTCGTCGAATCGCTCCAGCCTCATCAGGAGTTCCGCCCGAGCGGAAGCCAGGTCGGCGCTGAGCGTCGGATGAGTCACCGCCACTTCCTCGAGGCTCCGCAGCGCCTCATCGGTTCTCCCGAGACGGTACAGGAGCAGACTTAGCCTTACGCGCGCCGGAAGGAGGTTGTCTCCGCTATTGATCTGGGAGTAAAAGCTGACCGCCGAATCCAGATCGCCCTCCAGCTCGGCGATGCTGCCCAGGTAAAAAAGCGAATCCGAAACATAGGTGCCGGTGCCGATCAGCTCGACGAAATACCGGCCGGCGAGCTCCATGTTTCCGGCCTGGAATTCAAGGAATCCCAGGGTACGCAGGGCTCCCGGAAACCTCGGGTACTCGGCCAGCAGCAGTTCCAGCTCCAGCCGGGCTTCCTCCGGCCGCTCCGCCGCGAGAAGAAGCAGGGCATACTCGAGTCGCAGCCGGGCATCATCCCTGAACTCGGGTCGCTGGCCCAAAAGCGCCAGCGCCTCCTCGGTACGCTCGTCGGCCAGCATGGCCCGGGCCCGGAGAACGGTGGCTTCCGGCCAGTCCGGCCGGGCCTCGACGGCCTTGGCCGATTCCGAAAGGGCCAGGTCGATCTCCCCGGCACGAAGGGCCATGTAAGCAAGTGCATAGGCCGCGGTCGCATCGTCCGGATGAGATTCCGCCAGACGCCGCATAGCTTCCAGGGCGGCGTCCGGATCCCTCGCCTCAGTCAGAATGGGCAGCAGGGCCCCATATCCCTGGTCCGAGCTCTCCTGAACGATTCCGTGGAGGAATTCCAGGTGTGGCAGCGCCTTTCGGACCGCACCGCGCTGGAGGTAGAGCAATACCAGGTACCGACGCGGCTCCACCGCATCCGGCACCACTTCCACCCAGTGCACTGCGGCATCCAGAGCCTGATCGTAGGTCCCGTATTCGTAGATAATACGACCCGCTCGCGCGGCAAGATCGGGATCTTCGTTAGCCGCCAGAGCCCGATGGTACTCGGTAGCCGCCACCGCGAACTGGTGCCGCTGCATGGCGATCTCGGCCATCAGGACGTGGTAGTCGCCGTCGCCGGATTCTTCCGACTGCCGGTCCGCAGTGGGACTCTCACCATGGACACAGGCGGTCGCGGCAACAATCGCCAGCAGGGCGGAAAAAAGAAGGTACTTCATATGGGTGCGAGAGATAGGTGGATAGTGAATATACCGTAACGCGGTTCGTGCCGATACGCGGATGATCTTGTATGGCCCCGGTCGATGTTCGACAATTGCGCAGATCGGCCGTGGCTGACGTGTTGGAAATGCCACTCAAAATACTCGGAGTCAATCACCGTACGGCGCCTGTCGAGCTTCGCGAGAAGGTTGCGTTCAATCCCGATCAGCTCGCTGAAGCCCTGCGGCATCTGATGACCCTCCCCAAGGTCGAGGAGGTGGTCATCGTATCCACGTGCAACCGTACGGAGCTTTACGGCGACTACCTGGACGGCGGCGTCGGGCAGGCCCGCGAGTGGCTCATGGACTACCACCGGCTCCAGGGCTCCCTGGATGACTGCCTTTATACGTTCGACAACAACAGAGCCGTCTCTCATGCATTCTCCGTAGCCTGCGGACTGGATTCGGCGATTCTCGGAGAGCCCCAGATCCTCGGCCAGATGAAGGATGCCTATCGCCAGGCAAAACTGGTCGGAACCACGGGGCCGGTTCTTCACGGACTTTTTCAGCAGGCGTTCTCCGTCGCGAAACAGGTTCGGACAGATACCGAAATAGGCGCCAGCGCCGTGTCCGTGGCTTTCGCCGCGGTCAGCATGGCGCGACAGGTGTTCGCCGATTTCGGCAATAACACGGCGCTTCTGATCGGCGCCGGTGAGACCATAGAACTGACTGCCCGCCACCTGCACGCCCGCGGGCTGAACCGAATGATCATCGCAAACCGGAGTATCGCCCGGGCCCGCGCACTGGCCCAGCAATACCGGGGATACGCCATCGAGCTGGACGAAATACCGGATCACCTGGCGGACGCCGACATCATCATCGGAGCGACGGCCAGCCCGGAACCCCTGGTACACCGGCCGGACATGCAGAAAGCGCTCAAGGCGCGGCGGCATCGGCCTGTCTTCATCGCCGACCTGGCGGTTCCGCGGGACGTGGAGGAGGAGGTAGGGGAACTTGACGACGTTTACCTTTACACGGTCGACGATCTCCAGGGCGTCATCCGTGAGAATCTGAAATCCCGCCGCCAGGCCGCCAGGCAGGCTCAGCAGATCATCGAGGCGGAGGTCGCCCGCTACGTGATGGCCCAGCGGGTCCGGGACGCGGCACCGACGATCCGCGCAATGCGCAGCAAGGCGGACGAAATACGCGAGAACGTCGCCCAGAACGCCCGCCGGCTGCTGGACCGGGGTCGAGAGCCGGAGGAGGTGCTGGATTTTCTGGCCCGCACGCTTACGAACAAGCTGATGCATCTGCCCAGCAGCGAGCTCCGCAAGGCGGGCGAACGTGGGGACGAGGACGTGCTGCGGGCTGCCCGACATCTCTTCGGTATCTCGGACGACTAGCGTGCCGCGCGGCTGAGCCCGGCATCGATTTTCGCTAGAATCCGCCGTCCCGGCCGCCGCGGGTCCCGAAGTTTCCCGAAAAATTGAAACCATCCCTGCAAGAAAAGCTGAGTTCCCTGGTTGACCGGTTCGAGGAGGTCGGGGCTTTGCTGTCCGACCCGGACACCATTGCCGATCAGGTGCGATTCAGGGACCTCTCCCGCGAGTATGCCCGCCTCGAACCGGTGGTCCGTGATTTTCGGGAATGGCGCCGCGTCGAGGGCGACCTGGCGGCTGCGCGGGAGATGCAGTCCGATCCGGACCCGGAGATCAGGATCATGGGCGAGGAAGAGGCTTCCACGCTGGCGGCCCGGGAAGAAAGCCTGGAACTGGAACTCAAGAAACACCTGGTCCCCAGGGACCCGCGGGACGACAATAACATCTACCTGGAGATCCGGGCCGGAACGGGAGGTGACGAGGCGGCATTGTTCGCGGGGGATCTGTTCCGGATGTATTCGCGGTACGCGGAGAATCGGGGCTGGAGTGTGGAAATCCTGTCTGCCAGCGAAGGAGAGCATGGCGGCTACAAAGAGATCATCAGCCGGGTCGTCGGATCCGGCGCTTACTCCAGACTGAAATTCGAGTCAGGCGCCCACCGTGTCCAGCGTGTCCCGGAGACCGAGTCCCAGGGCCGGATTCATACCTCGGCGTGCACGGTTGCCGTGCTGCCGGAGGTGGAGTCGGTGGAAGAAGTCGAGGTCAATTCGGGCGACCTTCGAATCGACACGTACCGCGCGTCCGGCGCCGGCGGGCAACATGTGAACAAGACCGATTCCGCGGTACGGATCACCCATGTACCAAGCGGCATCGTCGTGGAATGCCAGGATGAGCGCTCGCAGCACAAGAATCGCGCCCGTGCCATGGCGCTCCTCAGGGCACGCCTGCTGGACGAGGAACAACAGAAGCAGGCCAGCGAGCAGGCGCGGACCCGGAAACTACTGGTGGGCTCAGGCGACCGCTCCGAACGCATCAGAACCTACAATTTCCCCCAGGGCCGCGTCACAGACCACCGCATCAATCTGACCCTGTACAGACTCGACGAAATACTCGAGGGAAGCCTCGACGTAATCATCGAGCCGCTGGTCAACGAACACCAGGCGGAGCAACTTACCGCGGTGAGCGAATAGGAATCGGGAATGGACACGAAGGACAGCACGCTCGGTGCCATCGGTCGCACCGCCCTCATCCGCCTAAGGGAGGCGTCCCGGGCCACGGGCTGCGAGATCCTGGGCAAGGCGGAATTCCTGAACCCGGGGGGCTCCGTCAAGGACCGGGCGGCGCTGGGAATGATTCGTGACGCGGAGCGTAACGGTCTCATCAGGCCCGGCGCCACCATCGTGGAAGGCACGGCAGGCAATACCGGCATCGGTCTCGCGCTGGTGGGGAATGCCCTCGGTTATCGAACCATCATTGTCATGCCGAATACCCAGAGCCAGGAAAAGGTCGACACGCTGCGCGCCTACGGCGCGGAGGTCCGGCTCATACCGGCGGTCCCTTTCAAAAACCCTGACCATTTTGTCCACACCTCCCGACGACTCGCCGAGGAGATGAACGAAAACGACCCGGGCTCGGCATTCTGGGCCAACCAGTTCGACAATACGGCCAATTATCTTTTTCACAAGGAAACCACCGGGGCCGAAATCTGGTCCCAGACGGATGGCCGGGTAGACGGATTTGTGTGTGCCGTGGGAACCGGCGGCACCCTCGCCGGCGTCGGTCAGGCGCTCAAGGCCCACAATCCGGTGATCCGGATCGCGCTTGCGGATCCCGGCGGGTCCGGATTGTTTGCCTATTACGACAGCGGCGAGATAAAAATGGAGGGGAGCTCGATCACCGAAGGCATCGGCAACAGTCGGGTTACCGCCAATCTGGCCGAGGCGCCGGTGGACCTGGCATTCAAGATCCCGGATGACGAGGCGATGCCCCTGGTTTACAACATGATTCTGAACGAGGGGCTATGCCTCGGAGGCTCCAGCGGAATCAACGTGGCCGGGGCGATTCGCCTGGCCAGGGAACTGGGTCCGGGGCATACGATCGTCACCGTGCTGTGCGACTCGGCGCTGCGCTACAAGGCGCGACTGTTCAATCCCGAGTTCCTCGCCTCCAAAGGTCTGGAGGTACCGGATTTCGTAAAACGCATGGCTGAACCGGGCTAGACGATCCTGCTCAGGGCCTGGTCCAGGTCTGCCTGAAGATCCGCCGGGTCCTCCACGCCGACCGACAGCCGAATCAGGTTGTCGGTGATGCCGAGGGCCTGTCTGCGCTCTGCCGGTACGGAAGCGTGGGTCATGATGCCCGGATGGTCGATCAGGCTCTCGACACCACCGAGACTCTCCGCAAGGGCGAAGATCCGGCAGCGCTCAAGCACTTGCCGGGCGGCGTCCAGTCCTCCCTTCACGAAAAAGCTGACGATACCGCCTCCCCCCATCTGGCGAAGGGCCAGCCCGTGCTGGGGATGGGACTCCAGCCCGGGATAGACGACCCGCTCCACCGCCGGATGTCCTTCCAGCCAGGCCGCGATGATGGCGGCATTACGGGTATGTCTCTCCATACGCAATGCAAGTGTCTTCAGACCACGCAGGGCGAGAAAACTGTCGAATGGTCCGAGCACGGAGCCCACTGAATTCTGCAGAAAAGCCATGCGCCCGGCCAGGGCCTCGTCGCCCACCACGGCCACGCCGCCGACCATGTCCGAGTGTCCATTGAGGTACTTGGTGGCGGAATGCAGGACGATGTGGGCGCCGTATTCCAGGGGCCGCTGGCTCCAGGGGGTCGCGAAGGTGTTGTCCACGACCAGCAGAAGATCCCGCCCGGCCAGGATTCTCGCCGTAGCCTCCAGATCAACGAGCTTGAGAAGGGGATTCGAAGGCGTCTCGACCCACACCATTCGCGTGTCGGGCAGCAATGCCGCTTCGAGAGCAGCGGGGTCCGAGAGATCGGCATAGGTGAAGCGCAGCCCTGCCGAACGTGTCCTGACCTGCCCGAAGAGCCGTCCCGTACCACCGTACAGGTCGTCCATGGCGACCACGTGGCTGCCGGCATCCAGAAGCTCGAGCACCGTGGAGATGGCCGCCATACCCGACGCGAAGGCGAACCCGTGAGTACCGCCTTCCAGATCCGCCACGCACCGCTCGAAGGCCATTCGGGTCGGGTTGTGGGTCCGGGAATATTCGTAACCCAGATGCCGCCCCGGGCTCTCCTGAACATAGGTGGAAGTGGCGTAGATCGGCGGCATGATGGCGCCGGTACTTGGATCGGGTGCCTGGCCCGCATGGACGGTCCGGGTGGAGAACCCGGCCTTCTTTTCATCGCTCAATTGAAGGCTCCCTGGTGCAATCGGCGCAGATAGTTCAGCACGTCGCTGCGAGTGATCAGACCCAGAAAATCGGCGCCGTCCTCGTCGGTCACCGCCGCGTAGGAATCACCGTGGAGCAGAGCCACGAGGTTGTCGACGCTGGTGTGCCTGTCCACCTTCAGGAACTGGGTGCGCATGGCCTGGCGGACCGGCTCCGTCATCAACTGTGGACGGCCGAAGACGAACCGGATGATGTCATCCTCCGTGATCACCCCCACCAGCCTGTCTTCCTCCATGACCGGCAGCTGGGAGAACCCCGCGTTCCTCAGGCGGTTGTGGGCCGTGATGAGGATGTCATCCGGACCTACCGTGATGGTGGCCCGCTCGCCGTGAGGTCGCCCGATCAGGTCCCGGAGATCGCCGGTCTGCTCGCGAACGATGAACCCGTTGTCCTCCATCCAGAAGTCGTTGTAGAGCTTGGACAGGTACTTGTTCCCGGTATCGCAGGCGAAAGTCACGACCTTCCTCGCTTCGGTCTGCTCGCGGCAGTAGCGAAGGGCCGCGGCCAGCAGCGTGCCAGACGAGGAACCCGCCAGGACGCCTTCGCTTCGGAGCAGTTCCCGGGCGGCGGCGAAAGACTCCCCGTCGCTGATGGTGTAGGCGGTGCCGACCAGGGACAGGTCGCAGATATCCGGCAGAAAGTCCTCGCCAATGCCCTCCACGAGCCAGGGACGGCCCGGATTGATTTTCCCGGTCTTCACGTACTCCGCCAGAATTGAACCCTCGGGATCGGCCAGGACGATCTCGACATCCGGGGCCTCGCGGCGAAAAAAGGCGCTCATGCCGCTGATGGTGCCGCTGCTCCCGACGCCGACCACCACGGCGTCCAGGTCATGCTCCATCTGCTCCCAGATCTCCGGCGCCGTGGTCTCCTCGTGCGCTCTGGGATTGTCCGGATTCCCGAACTGATTGATGTAGTACGCCCCCCTTTCAGCGGCGATCCGCCGGGCCAGGTCCTGGTAGTACTCGGGGTGGCCCTTGCCCACGTCGGACCGGGTCAGCACAATCTCGGCTCCCATGGCGCGCAGATTGAAGATCTTTTCCTGACTCATCTTGTCCGGCAGAACCAGAATCAGTCGATAGCCCTTCTGACCGGCGACCAGGGCGAGCCCGATACCGGTATTGCCTGCAGTCGCCTCGACCAGGGTATCGCCGGGGCGAATCTCCCCGCGTTTCTCTGCCTCCTCGATCATGGAGATACCGATCCTGTCCTTAATGGACCCGCCCGGATTCATCAGCTCCAGTTTCAGAAAAAGCCGGCACGGACCGGTATCGATGCGGGTCACTTCCAGCAGCGGCGTTCGTCCCACCATCTCGAGAACATTGCTGTAACGGACCATTTCTCCTCCGCAGATATCCCGTTGGATTAATATTGTCAGTCGGGATGCGGGCGTATTCTACGTCAGCCGGGGAACGGCACATCGGGAATGGTGGATTATCCGGAATTTACAATAGGACGATACGTGGATGACGCGGCCGCGATACTTTCCATCGGAGCCGAAAGTCCACGCCTGGACGCCGAGATCCTGATGGGATTGGTGCTCCGCCGGCCGCGCAGTTTTTTGCACGCCCATCCCGAGCAGCCACTGGACGAGATGCAGTCCGCGCAGTTCGAGAACCTGGTACGACGGCGATTCTCCGGCGAGCCCATCGCCTACATTACCGGCGTCAGGGAATTCTGGTCGATGCCTCTGCGCATCAATCGCCACGTGCTGATTCCCCGCCCGGATACGGAGCTGTTGGTGGAAAAAGCGCTAATCCGGACACCGGCGGACGAGGACACCCGCATTCTCGATCTGGGGACCGGTTCCGGAGCCGTCGCCCTCGCCCTGGCCCGCGAGCGTCCCCGGGCTGAAGTGATCGGAGTGGACAACTCGCCGGAGGCGGTTCGCGTTGCCAAGCTCAACGCCAAGGTCCTGAGAATCGACAACGTCACCTTCCTGGAAAGCAACTGGTTCGACGCCGTACGCGGGCAGAAATTTAACACCGTCGTTTCCAACCCTCCCTACGTCATCAACCGGGACGACTACCTGATGGCAGGCGATCTTCGATTCGAACCCCAGGACGCCCTGGCCGGTGGCGACGACGGCCTCGAGTGCATCCGCGCCATTATCGATCGGGCCCATAATTACATTGTCCGCCAGGGCTGGATGCTTCTGGAACATGGTGCCGACCAGCAGCGGGCGGTGCAGCGGCTCCTGGAGGCTCAGCGCTATTACGACATCTGCTGCTATCAGGATCTGGCCGGACACGACCGGGTGACCGAATGCCGGTTCGTGGAATAACGCATGACTGACCCAGGATTACGTTACGCCCGACAACTGTCCCTGCCGGAGATCGGACCGGAGGGTCAGGCCCGGCTGGCGGGGTCCAGCGTTCTCATCGTGGGACTGGGAGGCCTTGGCTGCCCCGCAGCCGCCTACCTGGCCGCAGCCGGCGTGGGCCAGCTGTTGCTCAACGATTTCGACCGTGTCGACATCTCCAACCTGCAGCGCCAGATTCTCTACCGGGACGAGGATGCCGGACGGGGCAAGGCAGAGACCGCGGCCGAACGCCTGACCCGCCTCAATCCGGACATCAGGGCTACCGCAATTCCGAGCCGGCTGGATCAGGCCGGGCTCCGGGCGCAGTTGGCAGACTGCGATGTCGCCATGGATGGCAGTGACAACTACGGCACCCGCTTCAGCGTGAACGAAGCATGCCTGGCAGCGGGCAAACCCCTGGTGTCCGGCGCCGCAATCCGCTTCGAGGGGCAACTGGCGGTGTTCCGTAACGATCTTCCGGAGGCTGCCTGTTACCGTTGTCTCTACGACGAGCAGGGAGACGACATGGAGACCTGCACAGGTGGCGGAATTCTGGGCCCCGTCGCGGGAGTGATCGGCGCATTGATGGCGGTGGAGACTATCAAGCTGATTCTCGGGATCGGTCAGCCCGTAGCCGGCCGGCTGGTTCTGTACGACGGACTCCAGGGGCACTGGCGGCAGGTCGCGCTGAGACCGGATCCAGGCTGCCCGGCATGCGGGGAATTCAGATCTCGCTGACCCGGTAGCTGTGGAGAAGATCCTCGATTCTCTCCATGGCCTCGCCGATCACGACCGGGTCCGGCAGGGTGGTCACCCTGAAGTGGTCCCGGTAGGGAACGTTAAAGCTGACCCCCGGCGCCACGAGCACGTGCTTGTGCTCGAGAAGATCCATGGCGAATTGGTAATCGTCGAAGTCCGGCAGGTCATCGGTGCGGACACGGGGGAAGGCATACATGGCGCCGGCAGGGGGTATCAGCTCGATAAATTCGCTGGCCCTGCTCGCGTCGATGATCGCCTGGCGTGACTCGAACAGTTTGCCCCCCGGTTCGACCAGTCCGCGGATGCTCTGGAAACCGCCCAGCGCCGTCTGGACCGCCCACTGCCCGGGTACATTGCTGCACAGTCGAAGAGCGGCGAGAAGTTCCAGGGCGTCGAGATAGGTTTCCGCATTCTCCTTGTTACCGGTAAAGACCGTCCACCCGACGCGGTACCCGCAGGCTCGATAGACCTTGGACAAACCTGAAAAAGTGGCGCACAGCGTGTCCCGCACGAGTCCGGCCATGGGCACGTGCCGGGCGTCCTCATAGGTCATCTGGTCATAGATCTCGTCGCTGAAAACCACCATGTGGTGCCGCTCGGCAATCTCCGCGATACGAGCCAGCACGGGCTCCGGATAAACAGCACCCGTGGGATTGTTCGGATTGATGACGACGATGGCGCGGGTGCGGGGCGTGACCAGGGACTCGATTTCGTCGGGATCCGGTACCCAACCTGCCTCGGGCCGACACGCGTAGTGCACGGGCTTGCCGTCGTTGAGAATGGTCGCGGCCGTCCAGAGGGGATAATCGGGACTTGGGAGCAGAACCTCGTCACCTTCGTTCAGGAGCGCGCGCAGGGTCAGGTCGATCAGTTCGCTCACACCGTTGCCGATAAAGACATCCTCTGCAGTCACGTCCAGGATGCCGCGGCTCTGCTGCTGCATGACCACCGCTTCACGGGCCGGGAAAATACCCTTCTGATGGCAGTACGGTTCGGCAGCGCCGAGGTTCTCGATCATGGCCAGCCGCATGGTCTCCGGTGTCCGGTAGCCGTACAGGCCCGGGTTGCCGATATTCATCGAGATAATTTCGTAGCCCATCCGCTCCAGTTCGAGGGCCCGGTGAGCCAGTCGGCCACGGATTTCGTAACGCACGTCAGTCAGGCGACGGCTACCGCGTATCTGGAAGTGAGTCATCGCTGTGCCTCCCTGATCTCGTATAGACGCTTGCACACGGCAACGCAACAGCTGCCGGACTGCCGCCGGCCGGATCAGGCGGCGTCGCGAGGATATCCGAGAATCGGACCGAGCCAGTATTCCACCTCGGACACGCCAAGACCACATCGGTTGGCGTAGTCCTCGACCTGGTCGCGGCCGATCTTGCCGACCGAGAAATATCGGGACTCGGGATGCGAAAAGTAGAATCCGCTGACCGATGCGGCAGGCCACATAGCGTAGCTCTCGGTGAGCCGCATGCCCACGGCGGCTTCCACGTCCAGCAGTTTCCAGAGGGTCTCTTTCTGAAGATGATCAGGACATGCAGGGTATCCCGGCGCTGGACGGATGCCGGCGTATTCCTCCCGGATCAGCGACTCGTTGTCCAGGTCCTCCCCGGGAACGTATCCCCAGTATTCCTGCCGCACCCGTTCGTGCATGCGTTCGGCGAAAGCCTCGGCCAACCGATCGGCCAACGCTTTCAGGAGAATGGCGTGATAGTCGTCGTGTTCCGCTTCCATGCGCTCCACGTGGGTCTCGATACCCAGTCCCGCGGTGACCGCGAAGGCGCCGATCCAGTCCCGCTTGCCGCTGTCCTCGGGCGCCACGTAATCCGCCAGGCAGAGATTGGGCTTGCCCGATGGTTTCTTCCGCTGCTCCCGCAGGAAATGCAGGCGGTGAGCCACCTGCTTCCGATTCTCGTCCGCGTAGATCAATACGTCATCGCCAACAGAGGCGGCCGGAAACAACCCGATGACCCCGCTGGCCCGCAGCCATCCCTCTTCGAGAATCTTTCGCAGCATGGAGCGGGCATCATCGTACAGGCTGCGGGCCGCCGGTCCGCGAACCGGATCATCCAGAATGTCGGGGAAGCGACCGGAAAATTCCCAGGCATTGAAGAACGGCATCCAGTCGATGTAGGAAACCAGCTGGTCCAGCGGGTATTCGGAGAAAACCTCGATGCCGGGATGCGCCGGCGACGGGGGTGAATAGGACTCCCATGGCCACGTGAATCTGTTGTTTCTGGCCTGCTCGAGACTCAGCTCGGGCCCCTTCCTGCTCCGGCCGCCGTGGAGTTCTCGTTTGCGGGCGTGCGCCTTCGCGATCTCCGAGGTGAAGGCCTCCCCTTCGGTCTCGCTGATAAGTTTCTGAACCACGCCCACTGACCTGGAAGCGTCCTTGACGTAAATCACGGGACCGGAATAGGCCGGGTCGATTTTCACAGCAGTGTGGGCAGGAGACGTAGTGGCGCCGCCGATAAGCAGCGGCTGATCCAGGCCGCGACGCTCCATTTCCTCGGCCACACGAACCATCTCGTCCAGGGATGGCGTGATCAGGCCGGACAGGCCGATGATGTCCACACCCTCCTGGGCGGCCGTATCCAGGATTTTGTCCGCCGGCACCATGACTCCCAGGTCGATCACTTCGAAACTGTTGCACTGCAGTACAACGCCGACAATGTTCTTGCCGATGTCGTGCACGTCTCCCTTGACGGTAGCCAGCAGGATTTTTCCCTTGGCTTTCTTTTTCCCGGACTCGTCCGCGTCGAGGAAGGGCACCAGATAGGCCACGGCTTTCTTCATGACGCGGGCCGACTTGACAACCTGAGGCAGAAACATCTGCCCGGCCCCGAAAAGATCGCCGACATGATTCATGCCGTCCATCAGGGGACCCTCGATGACCTCCAGCGGGCGGGCGGCTTTTTTCCTGGCTTCTTCCGTATCCTCGACGATGAACTCCTCGATGCCCTTCACCAGTGCGTGGGTCAGCCGTTCCTCCACGGGCATCTGCCGCCAGGCCAGCTTTTCGGCAGGCTCCGCGGCGCCGGCCGTACCCTGGAACTCGGCCGCCAGCGCGAGCAGACGATCTGTGGCGTCGTCCCGACGGGCGAGGATGACGTCCTCCACAGCCTCTCGGAGCCGATCATCGATATCCTCGTAAATGGCGAGCTGGCCCGCATTGACGATCCCCATATCCATGCCCGCCCGTATGGCGTGGTACAGGAAAACCGAATGCATGGCCTCGCGTACCGCGTTGTTTCCCCGAAACGAGAAGGAAACGTTGCTCACGCCGCCACTGACGAGCGCGCCGGGCAGTCGGTCCTTGATGGCCGCCGTCGCCTCGATAAAGTCCAGGGCATAACGGTCGTGCTCGCGAATTCCGGTTGCCACCGCAAATATGTTGGGATCGAAGATGATGTCGCTGGCCGGAAAGCCCGCCTTCTCGGTGAGCAGTCCGTAGGCCCGCTCGCAGATCGCCATCCGCCTGTCCCGGGTCTCGGCCTGACCCTGCTCGTCGAATGCCATCACAATCACCGCCGCGCCATGACGACGGATCAGACGCGCCTGCCGCAAAAACTCCTCTTCCCCTTCCTTCAGGCTGATGGAATTCACGATCGGCTTGCCCTGGACGCATTTCAATCCCGTTTGCAGTACGTCCCAGCGGGACGAGTCGATCATCAGCGGCACCCGCGCAATATCCGGTTCGCCGGCGACGAGGTTGAGGAATTTCCTCATCGCCGCCGCGGAGTCCAGCATCCCCTCGTCCATGTTGACGTCAATGATCTGCGCCCCGTTTTCCACCTGCTGGCGCGCAACCTCCAGGGCCGTGTCGAAGTCGTCCGCCTCGATGAGCTTGCGGAACCGCGCAGAGCCTGTGACGTTGGTCCTTTCGCCGACGTTGACGAACAGCCCGTCCGGGTCGATGTTCAGCGGCTCGAGTCCTGCCAGCCGGCAACGGGTCGGCTGCTCGGGCAGCGCCCTGGGGGCCAGACCCCGTACCGAATCAGCCATCCGCGCGATGTGTTCCGGAGTCGTCCCGCAACAGCCCCCCACCATGTTGACAAGGCCCTCCTCCGCAAACTCCCGGATTAGCGAAGCCATGGTGTCCGCGTCCTGCTCGTAGTCACCGAACTCGTTCGGCAGACCAGCGTTGGGGTGAACGCTCACGAAGGTGTCCGCAACGCGGGAAAGCTCGGCCACGTAGGGCCGCAGCTGTTCGGCGCCCAGCGCGCAGTTCAATCCGACGAACAATGGCGAGGCGTGGCTGACCGAGTTCCAGAAAGCCTCGGTGGTCTGTCCGGAAAGGGTTCTTCCCGAGGCGTCGGTGATGGTGCCCGAAACCATGATGGGCACGTCCCGATCCAGCTCCTCCAGCACTCCCGCCAGGGCAAACAGGGCTGCCTTCGCGTTCAGCGTGTCGAAAACCGTTTCCACAAGGAGAATGTCGCTGCCGCCCTCGAGCAGGCCATGGGCCGCATCCGCATAGGTTTCCACCAGCTGATCGAAGTCAACGTTGCGTGCGGCCGGATCGGACACGTCGGGGGAGATGGAAGCCGTCCGATTCGTGGGTCCCAGCACTCCGGCCACGAAACGGGGCCGGCCGTCGGCCGCCAGGGCCGCGTCGGCAGCACGCCGGGCGATGGCCGCGGCGGCGCAATTGAGTTCGCGGACGATCGATTCCAGTCCGTAGTCTGCCTGGCTGATGGCAGTCGCGTTAAAGGTATTGGTCTCGATGATGTCGGCGCCGGCCTGCAGATACTGGCGGTGGATATCCTCGATGAGCTCGGGGCGTGTGAGACACAGCAGGTCGTTGTTACCGGCCAGGTCCTGCTCCGATTCGGCAAACCTGTCGCCGCGGAAATCCGCTTCCTGCAGATTCAGGCCCTGGATCATGGTGCCCATGGCGCCGTCGAGCACGAGAATCCGCTCGGACATCAGTTCGGTCAGCAGGGTACGAGTGCTCTTGGTCATGATCGGCGAACCAGGTTTATGCGGAGCGGGCGTTCGGGACCGGCCGCAAGCCCAGGGTGTGGCAGATGGCGTAGCTCAGTTCCGAACGATTGAGCGTATAGAAATGGAATTCCTCGACGCCGTGGCGACGCAGGAACTGCACCTGATCGATGGCGACGCTGGCGGCGATGAGCTGTCGCGTCTCGGGATCATCGTCCAGGCCCTCGAATCGCTGCCGCAACCATTCGGGGACCGAGGCCCCGCACTGACCGGCAAACTTGAGGAGCTGTGGGAAACGGGTAATCGGCAGAAGCCCCGGGACGATCGGCACCTCGATTCCGGCGGCGACGCAGAGGTCACGGAAACGAAGGTAGCGCTCGTTGTCGAAGAAGAACTGGGTAATCGCCCGGGACGCCCCGGCATCGATCTTCCGCTTGAGATTCTCCAGATCACCCAGGGGAGAGGTGGCTTCCGGATGGACCTCCGGATAGGCCGCCACGGTGATTTCGAAATCGGCCACGGTTTTCAGCCCGGCGACAAGATCGCTGGCGTAAGCGAACCCCTCCGGATGGGGTCGGTAAGTCTTCGAGCCCGCCGGGGGATCGCCCCTCAGGGCCACGATATGGCGTATGCCCATGTCCGCGTACTGGCGGGCGATGTCCAGCACCTGTTCCCGACTGGCGCCCACGCAGGTGAGATGGGGCGCGCAGGTCAGGTCGGTCTCGGAGACAATGCGCTCCACGACGCGATGCGTACGCTCCCGCGTGGATCCGTCGGCGCCGTAGGTCACCGAGACGAACTGCGGCCTGAGCGGAGCCAGTCGCCGGACCGAGGCGTACAAACGTTCCTCCATCGCCTCGCTGGCGGGTGGAAAGAATTCAAAGGAAACCACTGGCGGTTGGTGCATGAATAATCTCCGGATCAGGCCGCGGCTTCTTCGTCCTGGGCCAGTCGGCGGGCAAGACACAGCACGACCGGAAACGGGCTGCCCGGCAGTCTGCTGCTGACTACCCGCCTGAGACCCGCCTCGGTAAACCACTCGGCCAGCAGGTCTTCGTCGATGACTGCAAGATCGTTGTGCTCCTGTTCGAACAGACCGAAGGTGGTCTCGGTGACGAACTCCAGGAGCAGCAGGCGGCCGCCGGGACGCAGGACTCGGGCGGCCTCCCGAAGGACCTCGCCGGGCTGTTCCGCCTGATACAGCACCTGGTCGATGGTCACGGTATCGAAGCTGCTGTCGGGGAACCGCAGCTGGTACATGTTGCCGTGGCGGACGCTGAGATGGTCGAGACCCGCAGAGTGCAGATTGGAGCGGGCCAGCATCAGCATGGCGCGGGAAATATCGATTCCGACGGCACGCTCGGCCCGCTCGCCAACCAGCCGCAACATGCGGCCCTTTCCGGTACCGATGTCAAGCAACTCGCCCACGGGCTCGTCTGCCAGAGTCCGGAGTATCAGAACATCCACCCGGTCCTCGTCCTCGAGATGCGCGATTTCCCTGCCTACGCCGGTCTCGGCCACCATTCGGCGGGCTGCCTCTGCCCGGCGATCGAGCACCGCGTCCAGCCTCTTCCGATCCAGCTGGATCTGGGGATCATCCTCGGGGACGATGGAAAGAAGCGTTCGGGCCAGTTCCGCGCCTCTACCGACCTGGGGCACCCGGTAGTACACCCAGTGCTGCTCGCGGTGACGCTCCAGCAGGCCTGCGTTACACAAGAGTTTCAGGTGGCGCGAAACCCGGGGCTGACTTTGACCGGCAATCTCCTGGATTTCGGTGACGGTGAATTCCCCCCGGGCGCAGATCGCCAGCAGCCGCAATCGGCTGGGCTCCGCCGCTGCCTTCAGTCCTTCGAGAAGACTCTGGAAATCCGCCACCCTGCTCTCCAACACTTATTGGCCTATAAAGATATCTTTATATGTTGAATTTTTCTAGCCAACCAGGTTTTCCGGTGCGGCCAGTCCGGAAAATCAGTGGAGGATGGGCGTTACATCAGAATTGGGTTCGGTACCGAAAATGGCGGCGGCCTCCCCCGGATCAAATCGATAGCTGGCATTGCAAAACTCGCATCGGACTTCAACCTGTCCGGTTTCTGCCAGCAGCCGGGTAATTTCTTCCTGGCCCAGCAGCCTCAGGGTCGACTCGACTCGGCCACGCCCGCAGGAACAGTGAAAGTCGATATCTCCGGGCTCGAACAGTCGCAAATCGTCCGCGCTGAAGAGCCTGCGAAGAATCTCCTCGTCGTGCAGATCGGCGAGCTCGTCCCCCGAGAGCGTATCCGCCAGTGCCTGAACATGCTGCCACGCCGCTTCCGCCTGGTCGCCCCAGGCTTCCGGCACCCGCTGTAACAGCATGCCGGCGGCGCCGCGGGCGTCGCTGGACAACCACAAACGGGTCGGCACCTGGACCGACTGCCTGAAATAAGTCTCCAGGGATTCCGCCAGACTGTCTCCCGCGATGGGAACGATCCCCTGATATCGCTGACGGCCGGGGCCGCTCTCGATGGTGATAGCCATCCTGCCCGAACCGGCCAGCTCTCGCAGACCGGCGCCGGAAATCTCGCCCCGCCATTTCGCCAGACCTCGCACTTCCCTTCTGTGACTGCACTGAACCACGAGCAGGTGCATGGGACCTTCGCCCCGCAGCTGAAGAGTCAGCTGCCCGTCAAACTTGAGACATGACGCCAGCAGTACGCTCGCGGCAAGGGCCTCACCGAGAATCGCGCGGATTTCGCCCGGGTACTCGGCATTGTCGAGCACCTTGCGCCAGGCCTCGTCCAGGTGCACGAGCTCCCCTCGAACCGGAAGATGCTCGAACACGAATTTCCTCAGGCAATCCGAATCGTGCAAGCGTCAATTACTCCGAAAGGCTTTTGCGCAACAGCTCGTTGACCTGCGCGGGATTGGCTTTTCCGCGGGTGGCTTTCATCACCTGGCCCACAAAGAAACCGAAGAGCTTGTCTTTTCCCGAGCGGTATTGTTCCAGCTGGCCGGGATTGTCTTCGAGAACCTGATCGATCACCGCCTGGATAGCGGCTGTATCGGTGATCTGCTTGAGCCCGCGGCTGTCGATCACGTCGTCCGCGGCTCCCTCCCCGGCCCACATCGCCTCGAATACCTCCTTCGCAATCTTGCCCGAGATCGTCTGGTCCTCGATTCGCAGCAGAAGCTGCGCCAGTGCGCCCGCATCCACCGGGCTGCTCTCGATCTCGATGGATTCCTTGTTGAGAGCGGCCGCCAGTTCCCCCATCACCCAGTTGGCCGCCAGCTTGGGATCGCTGACTGCCTTCGCCACCGCCTCGAAGTAATCGGCGACAGGCCGCGTGGCCGTCAGCACCCCCGCGTCGTAGTCGGACAGGCCGTACCGATCGACGAAACGCTCGCGCTTCTCCCACGGCAATTCCGGCATGGCGGACCGGGCGGCCTCAAGAATGTGCTGCTCGATGACCAGTGGCAGCAGGTCCGGATCGGGAAAATAGCGGTAATCGTTCGCCTCCTCCTTGCTCCGCATGGGCCGGGTCTCGTCCTTCGTGGAATCGTAGAGACGGGTCTCCTGGACCACGCTTCCGCCTGACTCGATGATGTCGATCTGGCGCTCTGCCTCGTAGTTGATGGCCCGCTCGATGAACCGGAAGGAGTTCAGGTTCTTCACTTCCGCGCGAGTACCGAACTCATGGCGGCCTGCGGGCCGGACCGAGACATTGGCGTCGCAGCGCAGCGAACCTTCCTGCATGTTGCCGTCGCAGATGTCCAGGTAGCGGACCAGCTGGTGTATCAGCTTCATATAGGCCACGGCCTCGCGGGCGGAGCGGAGATCAGGCTCTGAAACGATCTCCAGCAGCGGCGTTCCGGCCCTGTTGAGATCAATCCCCGAGAGACCCTGGAAATCCTCGTGCAGCGACTTGCCCGCGTCTTCCTCCAGGTGCGCCCGGGTGATACCGATCCGTTTCCTCGACCCGTCATCCAGCACCACATCCACCCAGCCGTCATGCACTACCGGCAGTTCGTACTGGCTTATCTGGTAGCCCTTGGGCAGGTCCGGATAGAAGTAATTCTTGCGGGCGAAAATGGATCGCGGCGCAATGGTCGAATGGGTGGCGAGGCCGAATCGAACAGCCATATTGACCGCCTCCCGGTTGAGCACGGGCAGCACCCCCGGATAGCCGAGGTCGACCAGGCAAGCCTGCGTGTTGGGTTCGGCCCCGAAAGCGGTGGAGGCTCCGGAAAAGATCTTGCTGCGGGTTCGGAGCTGCGCGTGGATCTCCAGGCCGATGACGACTTCCCATTCCATTCTCGACAATACCTCCGTCGTCCTCTCGCAGGCTCAGGCCGGATCCCCGGCCGGCATGCGCCGATGCCAGTCAGTTTCTTTCTGGAACATGTGCGCGCACCCCAGAAGACGGGCCTCCTGAAAATGATCGGCAATCAATTGCAGGCCCACAGGAAGACCGTCCACGAACCCGCATGGCACGGACATGCCCGGTAGCCCTGCCAGATTGACGCCGATGGTGTAGATATCGTTCAGATACATGGTCACCGGGTCGTCCATCTTGGCGCCGATCTCGAAGGCCGGGGTAGGAGTCGTCGGACCGGCAATGATATCGACCTCGGTAAAAGCCCTGCGGAAATCCTCGGCGATGAGCTGCCTGACCCGCTGGGCCTTCAGATAGTAGGCGTCATAGTATCCCGCGGAGAGCACGTAGGTGCCGGTCATGATCCGGCGCTTGACCTCCGCGCCGAACCCCTCTCCCCGGCTGCGTCTGTAGAGATCGGCCAGGTCTTTCGGATCATCGGCCCGATACCCGAAGCGGATTCCATCGTATCTTGACAGGTTGGAAGAGCATTCGGCGGGGGCCACCACATAATACGTGGGTACGGACAGCGCGAGATTCGGAAGGCTTATGGACTTCACCTCCGCCCCGAGACCGCGATAGACCTCGATCGCGGTCTCGATGGCCGCGGCGTTTCCGCCGTCGAGACCGTCGTCGAAGAACTCTTCCACCAGCCCGAGACGAACGCCGTCGAGCGGCGCCTCCAGCTTCGCGCTGTAGGCCTCGACCGGGGCATCGACGCTGGTGGAGTCGCGGGGATCATGCCCCGCCATCACTTCGAGAAGCAGCGCCGCGTCCTGGGCGCTGATCGTGATCGTGCCCGCCTGGTCCAGGCTGGAGGCAAAGGCGATCATGCCGTAACGGGAAACCCGTCCATAGGTCGGCTTGAGACCCGTGGTGCCGGTCAGGGCGGCGGGCTGGCGGATAGACCCGCCGGTATCCGTGCCGGTAGCCGCGGGGGCAAGCCGGGCCGCCACGGCAGCGGCGGAGCCGCCGGACGAGCCGCCGGGCACCTTGTCACGGTCCCAGGGGTTGCGAACGGGCCCGTACCAGCTGGTCTCGTTGGACGATCCCATGGCAAATTCGTCCATATTGGTTTTGCCAAGCATCACCGTCCCCGCCGCCCGAAGCTTTTCGACAACGGTGGCGTCATAGGGAGAAACGAAATTGTCGAGCATCCTCGAGCCACAGCTGGTTCGCACCCCCTCGGTGCAGAAGATGTCCTTGTGCGCTATCGGAACTCCTGTCAACGGGCCGGCCTCACCGGCGGCCCGGGCGCGGTCCGCAGCCCGCGCCGACTCCAGCGCCTGCTCCGCCGTGACCGTCACGAAAGCATTGAGTCTCGAATCCAGGCTCTCGATACGCTCCAGGAAGTGCCGCGTCAGCTCTTCGCTGCTGGCGTCTCCGTTACGCAGTAGCTCGGCGAGTTCTGCCAGTGTTCTCGTATGCATCTGGGAATCCTGTGTCGCTTCCCCGCCCGGCCCGTGGAGCGGAGAAAGGCAGCCGTGCGGCTAGTTCACTCGATCACTTTCGGTACCAGGTAAAGGCCGGCCTCCACTCGGGAAGCGTTTTCCTGGAAGCGGTCACGCCGGTCCTTCTCGGTGACCTCGTCAGCCCTCAGGGGCTGGCTCATATTGAGCGGATGAGCCATCGGTTCGACGTGATCTGTGCTGGCGTTCTCCAGCTGATCGACGAAATCGATGATTCTGGACAGATTGCCCACATAGGCGGGGATTTCGTCCTCGGTAATCTCAAGGCGGGCGAGACTGGCGATATTCTCGACCTGGCTTCTCGTCAAGGCCATGCCGTTCTCCTGGGTCGGCAGCATGTTGGGCAAGCATCGAATAATACAACGCTGCTTGCCCGCAGTCGCCCCCGTTGATAGATTACGCGGCTTAATCATCCAGCCCCCCGACGGGTCTCCGAATCGATCATGCTCAAGAACCTCCGAGGTTATTTCTCCAACGACCTGTCCATCGACCTGGGCACGGCCAATACGCTGATCTACGTGCGCGGCAAGGGCATCGTTCTCAATGAGCCCTCGGTGGTCGCAATCCGTGAGGAAACCGCACGGGGCGGCCGGGCCGTCCAGGCTGTGGGTGCAGAAGCGAAAAACATGCTCGGCCGGACACCGGGAAATATCACCGCCATCCGTCCCCTCAAGGACGGCGTGATTGCCGATTTCACCGTCACGGAGAAGATGCTCCAGCACTTCATCAAGAAGGCCCACGGCAGCCGCTATTTCCGGCCGAGCCCCAGGGTTCTTGTCTGCGTGCCGTACGGATCGACCCAGGTGGAGCGCCGCGCAATCCGCGAGTCGGCGGAGGGCGCGGGGGCGCGCAAGGTTTACCTGATCGAGGAGCCGATGGCGGCCGCAATCGGGGCGGGCATGCCGGTCCACGAAGCGCGTGGCTCGATGGTTCTGGATATCGGCGGCGGCACGTCGGAGGTCGCGGTGATCTCCCTGAACGGCATTGTTTACGCCGCTTCAGTCCGGATCGGCGGCGACCGCTTCGATGAAGCGATCATCAGTTATGTCCGCCGCAATTACGGCATCCTGGTCGGTGAGGCAACCGCCGAAAGGGTCAAGCACGAAATCGGTTCCGCCTACCCGGGAGAGGAAGTGCGGGAAATCTCCGTCAAGGGGCGCAACCTCTCGGAGGGCGTACCTCGCAGCTTTACCCTGAACAGCAACGAAATTCTCGAGGCCCTGCAGGAGCCGCTGCAGGGCATCGTGGGCGCCGTCAAAGCCGCACTGGAACAGACGCCCCCGGAACTCGGCGCCGACGTGGCGGAACGAGGTATTGTCCTGACCGGTGGCGGCGCCATGCTCCGGGACCTGGACAAACTGCTGATGGAAGAGACGGGCCTGCCCGTCGTGATCGCAGACGATCCCCTTACCTGCGTCGCCAGGGGAGGCGGCAAGGTGATCGAGTTGATGGATCAGCACGGTCCAGCCATGTTCGGGATGGAATGACCCGGACTGGCGCGATTCGGCTGCAGAGGCCAGAATAGGCCCCTGTCGCCGACCCTCCTGCCAGCGCCCAGGACTTGAGTTCGCTAGAACACACTGATCACAAGCCGATGTTCCTGCGCGGTCCCTCCCTGGGGGCCCGCCTCGTCCTGCTCGGCATCGTCTCGATTCTCCTCATGTACCTGGACCACCGGGAAAATCACCTGGACGCGGTGCGCAACGCCCTGTCCGTCGCGGTCTATCCGGTCCGGGTTGCGGTGGATCTGCCCTCGAGGGCGCTGGGCTGGATGGCGGAAGCGGTCACCGTTCGAAGCCGCCTGCTGGACGATAACCGCCGCCTGCGCGAGGAGAGACTGCAGTTTCTGGCGCGACTCCAGCGAATGGAGGCGCTGCAGGCCGAGAACACCCGGCTCCGAGCCCTGCTCGACTCGGCGCCACAGGTAGCGGACCGCGTGCTGGTAGCCAACATCCTGTCGGTGGATCTGGATCCGTTTCAGCACCGGCTCATCATCGACAAGGGCAGTTCCGACGGCGCCTACATCGGCCAGGCGATGCTCGACGCAGGTGGTATCGTGGGCCAGATTACCCGGGTCGAACCCTATTCCTCGGAAGCTATCCTGATCAGCGATCCGGGTCACGCGACGCCTGTCGAGATCAACCGCAATGGCCTGCGGACGATAGCGCTAGGCACCGGGGACAGCTCCCGTATCGTTTTGCCATACCTGCCCAACAACGCCGATATCGAGGCTGACGACCTGCTGGTGTCGTCAGGGCTCGGCGGGGCTTTTCCACCGGGATATCCGGTAGGACGGGTCTTACAGGTGGAGCGGGTGCCGGGGGAACCGTTCGCCAACGTTACGGCGGAGCCCACCGGAGCGCTGAACCGTGAGCGGGAGGTATTGCTGGTGTGGCATCGACCCGCCCGTGAGCGCGCACCGACCGAAGAAACACCCGCATCATCGTCCGGGGAAGCGGCAGGTGCCGATGAAACGGCGGCCCCCGGGGAGACGGAGCAACCCGCCGGACAGGCCGTGGAGGCGAACCAGTGAGGCGGCGGGCACGTTTCTGGCCGGTGGCGCTGGTGCTTGTCATCGCGCTCTCCCTGGAGGTGGCTCCCCTGCCGAGTTCCCTGGAGTACTGGCGCGCCCCCTGGGTGGCGCTGGCCGTTATCTACTGGTGCATGCGGCAGCCGGGACGCTACGGAGTCGGCGTCGCCTGGGTCATAGGCCTCGTTCTGGACGTTCTGAAGGGCAGTGTTCTGGGTGAACATGCCCTGATGCTGGCGGTGACTGCCTTCCTCACCGTCAAGTTCTGCCAGCGCCTGCGGGTTTTCCCCATCTGGCAGCAAACGGCAACGGTGTCAGCCATCGCCGCCGTTTATATCCTTATTGGCATGTGGATCGACGGAATCACGGGCGACATGGAGGGCGGTTTCCTCAGGCTCGCACCCATCCTTACCGCCGCCCTGGTCTGGCCGCCCGTCCACTGGATCGGCAACAGACTCATCGCGCCCATGGTAGAGGCCTGAGGGATGCTGCTCGCTCCTTCAAAACTGAAAGATCACTGGCGCGAGCAGCGACTGTTCCTCGTGCGATCCAGTGTCGGCGGCGGGTTGATGGTTCTGCTGACTCTGATCGTCATCGCCCGCCTGGTGGATCTCCAGGTATTTCGCTACGAGCACTTTAGCGACCTGTCCCTGGGCAACCGGGTCCGGATCGAGGCGCTGCCGCCAATCCGCGGCCTGGTTTATGACCGTAACGGCAACCTGCTCGCGGAGAACCTCCCGAGCTATCAGCTGGAGCTGATCCCGGAAGCTGTGTCCGATCTCGATTCCACCCTGGATCGTCTCATTGAACTGGATCTGGTGGACGAGGACGACCTGGACAGGATCCGGGAGGATATCCGACGCCAGCAGCGATTCCGACCAACGGCGCTCCGCTACCGGCTCACTGACGAGGAAGTGGCCCGATTTGCGGTCATCCGCCAGCATTTCCCGGGGGTGGACGTTCAGGCAAGGCTGATCCGGAATTATCCTTACGGCACCGTTGGCGTGCACGCGCTCGGCTATGTGGGGGCAGTGAGCCAGGCGGATCTGGAACGGCTCGACCCGGCGCAGTATTCCGGAACGACGCATACCGGCAAGATCGGGGTCGAGCGTGCGGAGGAAAGCGCTCTCCATGGTTCCGTCGGTTTCCGGCAGGTACTGGTAAACGCGGAGGGGCGCATCATCCAGGAACTCGAGCGGACCCGCCCCGTCCCCGGTCATGACGTGACCCTCACCCTGGACCTGGAGCTCCAGCTGGCAGCGGAATCGGCGCTTGAAGGCCGTCGGGGCGCCGTGGTGGCCGTCGACCCGGCCAACGGGCACGTGCTGGCGCTGGTCAGCCAGCCCGGCTACGACCCGAACCTGTTCGCGGCAGGCATTTCCACCGCTGACTATCACGCCCTTCGCGACGACCGGGATACGCCCCTGTTCAACCGCGCGCTGCGGGGAGTCTACCCGCCCGGATCCACTATCAAGCCCGTGGTCGGCCTGGGCGGTCTCCATTATGGAGTGATCACTCCCTGGCAACGGATCTTCTGTATCGGGCATTACAGTCTGCCCGGAAGCAGCCATCGCTACCGGGACTGGAAGAAGGAAGGGCATGGATCGGTGGATCTGACCGACGCCATAGCCCAGTCCTGCGACGTCTATTTCTACGATCTGGCCGTAAAACTCGGCATCGACAATCTCCAGGAGTTTCTGGGTCGCTTCGGACTGGGGGCACTGACGGGAATCGACATTCCCTCGGAGAAAGCCGGAACCCTGCCGTCCCGCGAGTGGAAACGCGCCCGATTCTCCAGACGGGAGGACCAGGTCTGGTACCCCGGCGAGACGGTGATCGCCGGCATCGGGCAGGGGTACACGGAAACAACGCCTCTGCAGCTTGCCAATATGACGGCCATCCTGGCAGCCCGGGGCACTCACTACCGACCCATGCTAGTCGCTTCCCGCACCGATCCGGTCACCGGCGAGACCGAGATCCTGGAGCCCGAGGCGCTGCCCCCGGTCACGGTCAGCGACCCTGGTTTCTGGGACCGCGTCGTGGAAGACATGGTGGAAGTCGTACACGGCGAGAGAGGGACCGCCCGCAAAATCGGCCTCGACGCCCCCTATCGGATCGCCGGCAAAACCGGGACGGCCCAGGTCTTCACCATTGCTCAGGGCGAGGAGTATGACGCCGAGGAGGTGGACGAGCGGCTGCGTCACCACGCGCTGTTTATTGCCTTCGCACCGGCCGAGGCACCGAGGATCGCAGTCGCGGTGGTGGTGGAGAATGGCGGCAGCGGCAGCGGCACCGCGGCCCCCGTGGCCCGTCAGGTTCTGGACAACTATCTTCTCAGGCCCGATCAGTGATGCTCGACGAACCACTGGACCGCCCAAAACCGATTTCCGTGGCGCAACGTGTCCTGACCGGCCTGCACCTGGACGGTCCGCTGCTGTTCGGACTGCTGACGGTTTCCGGCCTCGGCATGTTCGTCCTCTACAGCGCCGGCGCGGAAAATATCGACCTGGTCGTGCGGCAGGGCCTCCGCGTGGGGCTGGCCGCCTTTGTAATGCTGGTCCTGGCGCAGGTGCCGCCGAAATTCCTGCGCCTCTGGTCGCCGTGGATTTTCCTGATCGGAATCGTCCTGCTTGCGCTGGTCCTGATCATGGGGGAAATCGGCAAGGGCGCCCAGCGCTGGCTGGACATCGGGATACTGCGTTTTCAGCCTTCCGAGATCATGAAGTTAGCCGCACCCATGATGGCAGCCTGGTATCTGCACGATCGGCCGCTGCCGCCCACGGCGCGCGAGGCGCTGCTGGTCCTGGTCTTCGTCGCCCTGTTGCCCGCCGGACTCATCGCCCGGCAGCCGGACCTGGGAACCGCATTGCTCATCGCCGTATCAGGCATTCTCGTCGTCCTGCTGGCCGGCATGTCGGTGCGGCTGATCCTGGCGTTCGGCGTGCTGGCCCTCTCGGCCGCGCCGTTGCTGTGGTTCAACATGCACGACTACCAGCGCCAGAGAGTGCTGACGTTCCTCAATCCCGAATCCGACCCTCTCGGTTCCGGCTACCACATTATCCAGTCCCAGATCGCCATTGGCTCCGGCGGAGTTTTTGGAAAGGGCTGGCTGAACGGGACCCAGGCGCAGCTCGAGTTTCTTCCCGAACGGTCGACGGATTTCGTGTTCGCGGTCATCGGCGAGGAATTCGGGTTGCTCGGCCTGGCTACATTTCTCACCCTGTACGTGCTGATTGTCGCCCGCGGTCTCTACATCGCGAGCCAGGCCCAGGACACTTTCGGCCGGCTGCTCGCAGGCAGCATCAGCCTGACATTCTTCGTCTACGTCTTCGTCAACACGGGCATGGTGACAGGGCTGTTACCGGTCGTCGGCGTACCCTTGCCCCTGGTCAGTTACGGAGGCACCTCCATGGTGACCCTGATGGCAGGCTTCGGTATGCTCATGTCAATTCATTCTCATCGAAAGCTGGTGCCCCAGTGACAGACCCATTCAGGATCCGTTTACTCGCCCTGGCCTCCGTGTTCTCGATTTCACCGCTGTATGCCGGCAGCGGTCTGGACCTGAGCCGGAACGACGTGACGACCTTCATTGCCATGATGGAGCGCGAACACGGAATCCCGGTGGAGGAAACACGTGGCGTTCTCTCGGAAGCGCAAATCCAGCCCCCCATCCTGGAGGCCATGCAGCGGCCGGCAGAAAAGGTCAAACCCTGGCACGAGTATCGGCAGATCTTTCTCACCGACAAGAGAATCGATGCAGGCGTGCAATTCTGGCGCGAAAACCGCAGCGAACTCGATCGCGTCTCGGTTGACACCGGAGTGCCGCCCGAAATCATCGTCGGCATACTGGGAGTCGAGACGTTTTACGGGCGCATCACCGGGCGTTACCGGGTCATCGACGCGCTCGCCACATTGGCTTTCGAGTACCCCCCCAGGAGTCGCTTTTTCACCTCCGAGCTTGAACAGTTTCTGCTTCTGGCCCGCGAGCAGGGAATCGATCCCCATACGGCGACAGGCTCCTACGCCGGGGCCATGGGCGGGCCGCAGTTCATCTCCAGCAGCTATCGCGCCTACGCAGTAGACGCCAGCGGCGACGGCCGGGTCGATCTGTGGGAGAACTGGACGGATATCATGGGCAGTGTCGCAAATTACTTCACGGCCCACGGCTGGGAGGCCGGCGGAGAAGTCGTCGCGCGCATTCCCCGCGACGTTCCGGCGAACCTGCTCAGCGATGGCCTGCGTCTGGATCAGGATCTCTCGAGCCTCGTGGAACTCGGAATCCCGGGCGGGGGAGCGCAGAAAGTCATGGTCTTCGAGCTGGAGGCGGAGAACGGCCCTCAGTACTGGGTCGGCTACAAGAATTTCTACGTGATCACGCGGTATAACCGCAGCAACATGTACGCCATGGCCGTGTATGAACTTGGACAGGCCGTGCGGGCACGCCGGGAGGCAGCCGACAGTGATTCGGGTTAATCTTCGCCGGGTATGCCTCGTGCTGATCGCCGCCGTGGTGGCGGGCTGCGCCGGCCCGGACACGGACCGGGCGCCGAAGCGGCCACCGGATCTCAGCGATGTGCCGGACGCGGTGCCCCGGGTCGAGCCGCGCAGCGCCAGCGGTAACCCGCCCTTCTACGAGGTTTTTGGCAAGCGCTATCACGTGATGCCCACCGCCAGCGGGTACACTGAAAGAGGCGTCGCGTCCTGGTACGGAGAGAAGTTCCACGGACGCAGGACATCCAGCGGCGAGCCTTACGACATGTACGCCATGACCGCGGCGCACAAGACTCTTCCCCTGCCCGCCTACGTCCGGGTCACGAGCCTGGAAAACGGCCGCAGCGTGGTGGTCAGGGTCAACGATCGGGGACCTTTTGTCGACAACAGGCTGATCGACCTCTCCTATGCGGCGGCGGTCAAGCTCGGCATGATTGGCGCGGGAACGGCCATGGTTGAGGTAGAAACCATCGATCCCGGCAGGCCACGGAAGGCGGCGAAGCCTGCTGTTCCGGCCGCCGCTGACAGTCGGGTTTTCGTCCAGGCCGGCGCCTTCCGCTCCCGGCAGAACGCCGATGCCCTGGTTCGCAGAATCCGGTCCGATGCTCCCGGAGTCACGGGCGTGTTCGTCCAGGAAGACAGGGTGAACGGGCAAGCAATTTACCGGGTACGCATAGGGCCCATTGCCGGCGTTGACGATTTCGACCGCGTCGTGGAAAAGATGTCGATGATCGGCATTTCCGACGCCTACCTGGCGCTGGACTGAAACCTACTTTTCATTCCTTCCAGCCGTTAAACTTGGCGCCCATTCTCATCATTCCCACCCAACTGAATTTCGAAGGATCACGATGCTGAAAAGACCGAGCATCATGGCGGCGCTTTCACTTCTGGCGTTGTCTTTCAACGGCCTGGCAGCGGAGACACCGACCCCGGCACCGCCGGCGGTCAACGCCGAGGCCTACCTCCTGGTTGACTATTTCAGCGGCGAAACGCTTGCAGAGAAGGAGGCGGACCGCAAGGTGGAGCCGGCCAGCATCACTAAAGTCATGACGGCCTTTGTGATCTTCAAGGAGCTCGAAGCGGGCAACCTGAGTCTGCAGGACATGGTCACGGTGAGTGACCACGCCTGGCGCAAAAGCATGGGGACCTCCCGGATGTTCCTGGAGCCACGAACCCAGGTCCCTGTCGAGCAAATGCTGATGGGGATGATCGTGCAGTCGGGAAACGACGCCAGCATCGCCCTGGCGGAGCACGTGGCAGGCAGCGAGGAGACTTTCGCCGAAGTCATGAACGCCTATGCCGAGAAACTCGGCATGACGGGCACCCATTTCACCAACAGCACGGGCTTACCCAATCCGGAACATTACACGACGGCACGTGACCTGGTGCGCCTCGCCAGCGCCATGATCCGCGAGTTTCCCGACTATTACCGTTGGTACTCCCAGCCCGAGTACACCTACAACGGTATCACCCAGCCCAACCGGAACAGGCTGCTCCGGCTGGAAGAAGGCGCGGACGGCATCAAGACCGGCTGGACGGAGTCGGCGGGATACTGCCTTCTCGCGTCGGTGGCCAGGGACGACCGGCGCCTGATTTCCGTGGTGCTGGACTCTCCCAGCGAGCGCACCCGGACCGCGGCCAGCAAGGCCCTGATGTCCTATGGAATGCGCTTTTTCGAGACCCACCGTCTCTACGCGGCCGGCGAGGAAGTGACCCGGGTCCGGGTATGGAAGGGCGATTCCGAATCCGTGGCACTGTCAACGCGCGATGACCTGTACGTCACCGTGGCGCGGGGCCGATACGACGACCTTTCCGCGGTAATGAACGTTCAGTCTCCCCTGATGGCGCCCCTGCCGGGAGACGTTGCCGTGGGCGAACTTCAGGTCAGCCTGGACGACGAATCGCTGATTACCCGACCGCTTTATCCTTCGGTGCCGGTACCGGAGGGCAGCATCTGGCAGCGGCTCTCGGATACGGTGCTCCTCTGGTTCGAGTAGACGATGGCCGGACAGGAAGAGCAATACAAATCCCCCCTCGAGTTCCCGTGCGAGTTCCCGGTCAAGATCATGGGCCGTGCGGCTGACGATTTCGAGGACCTGGTCTCGGAGATTGTCAGCCGCCACGATCCGGGTTTCGCCTCTGAGAAGGTTTCCGTCAGGGCGAGTCGCGACGGCAATTTTGTCTCGATCACGGTCATCATCGTCGCGCGCAGCCGCGAGCAGCTCGATGATCTCTATCGCGAACTCAGCGCCCACGAACGGATTCTCATGGCGCTATGAGTCGAGTCAGGCCAGCGGTGATTCGTCACCTGGGACTCGTGGACTACGAGCCTACCTGGCGCCGGATGCAGGCTTTCACTGACAGACGGGACACCGAGACTCGGGATGAGATCTGGTTTCTCCAGCATCCACCGGTGTTCACCATGGGAATGAACGCCAGCCCGGAGCACCTGCTTACACCCGGAGACATCCCGGTCATCAAGATCGATCGCGGCGGTCAGGTGACGTATCACGGGCCCGGGCAGCTGGTGGTTTACCCGCTTCTGGACCTGGAACGTATGGGACTCGGCGTCCGGCAGCTGGTTTGCGCTCTCGAGCAGGCCATCGTCAGCCTTGCCGATCATTGGGGCATCGAAGCCTACGGCCGCCGGGACGCGCCGGGCGTCTACGTGGGCGAGAGCAAGCTGGCGAGCATCGGTCTCAGGATTCGAAGAGGCTGCAGTTACCACGGCATGGCACTCAATGTGAACCTGGACCTGGAACCGTTTTCGAGGATCAACCCCTGTGGTTACAGGGGCATGGCCGTGACCCGCCTCGCCGATCTCGGCGTGAGCAGCGACCTGGACGAGACCGCTGCCCTGCTGGAGCGATTCACGCTTCGCGCCCTGGGTCTGGACTCAGTGAGCCTGTCCTTTCCAGGTCCTGCCTGAGCCATGCGAGTCGCTCCGGGGCTCCCACGTCCAGCCATATGCCGCCGTGCATCTCGCCGGTCACCTTTCCCTCGCTGATCGCCCTCTCCAGGAGGGGGGCCAGGGAGAAGCGTCCCGGTTGGCAGTTCGAAAAGAGCGCGGGACGGTAGAGGCCGATCCCGCTGAAGGTTTTGGCGCCGACCCCGTGGCTGCACACCCGATTGCCCTCGAGGCGGAAATCACCGTCCGGGTTGTGATCCGGATTGGCCACCAGCACCAGGTGAGCCAGGCTGCCCGACGGGCAACGCAGGCTGCCTAGCTCCAGGTCGCTCCAGACATCCCCGTTGACCACCAGAAAAGGCCCCGTGCCCAGCAAGGGCAGCGCCCTGAAGATGCCACCGCCGGTTTCCAGGGCGGGAAAACCCTCGTCCGAATAGGAAATTTCAACACCGAACTCACGGCCGTCGCCAAGGGCAGCGCGTATCTGTTCGCCCTTCCAGCCCAGATTAATCACGATGCGGCGTATGCCGGCGCGAGCCAGCCTGTGCAAGTGCCACTGGATCAGGGGGCGACCGCCGACATCGAGCAGGGGCTTGGGCGTCTGATCCGTCAGCGGCCGCATGCGTTCGCCCCGCCCGGCAGCCAGAATCATTGCTACCGTCGGTCCTTCGCCGGGATTCACGGCCGATGCTTTGATTGCGTTCTCCATGATCCAGTGCGCTCCGCCTGAATGCCCTCCGATGGTGCCCGTTGAAGGGTGGACACAACTGTGCCATTTTAGCCCCACGCCAGAGCCAGGCTCGCCACAATGACAACAGTCCAGCGCGCGCTCGCGGCGCTCCTTCTGCTGATGCCGGGCTTTTCGTTGCCCGCACAGGCCACAGAGGGATGCCCGACACCAACCGAACCGGTATATCCGGAGGAGAGCGATCAGGCGCCTATCGAATTCACCGCCGACGACGCGGAGGTGTCGGCCGATGGAATCAGCCGCTTCCGCGGTCGCGTCATCGTGAGGCAGGGGTTCCGCGAACTTGAGGCGGAACAGGTCGAGTATGACGACAGCAGCGGCAACATCAAGGTGGAGGGTCGAACCACTTATCGGGAACCGGCTTTCGAGATAAGTGCCGAGGACGGCAGGTACGATTCCCGTACGGGAGAGGCCCATTTCTCCGCTGGCACCTATGTCGTCCCCTCCCGTCCGGCCCGGGGCACGGCCAGTGAAGTCCGTGCCTCGAGCAAGGGCAAGATTGCCCTCGAGGACGTGAAATACACCACCTGCATGGAGGAAGACCCGGATTGGCAGCTTCATGCAGAGGATCTGGACCTGAACCTTCGTGAATCGCGGGGCGTGGCGCGAAAGGTGAAGCTGGATTTCAAGGGTGTCCGCCTGCTGTACTTTCCCTATCTGTCCTTTCCCCTCAATGACGACCGCAAGACCGGGTTGCTGCTGCCCGAGTTCCGTAACTCCGACCGTTCCGGCACCGAAATCCAGATCCCTTTTTATCTGAATATCGCGCCGAATCAGGACGCCACTATCACCGGGCGTTGGATGTCGGAACGGGGTCTGCAGCTTCAGAATGAATACCGCTATCTGACCCGACGCTCCCGTGGCCAGGCCGACCTGGAATATCTGCCCAGCGACGACAAATACGGCGATGACCGCTATTTTTCCAGCTGGCGGCACCTTACCCGCTACCAGACCGGCTGGCGTACCTCGGTTGACGTCAAGGACGCCTCCGACAGGGAATACCTCGAGGACCTGGGCTCGAGCATTGCGGACACCAGCCAGACCCACCTGCTTCGCAACGCAGAAGTCTCGTATCTGGGAACGACCTGGAATTTCGTTGCCCGGGTGCGTAACTACCAGACCATTGACGTGGGCATCAGCGACGAGGACAAGCCGGCAGACCGGCTGCCCCAGTTTCTTCTTTCAGGTCTCTGGCAGGACGGCCCCCTGGGCCTGAGCTACGGGTTCGATACCGAACTGGTGAACTTCGACGTGGATGAGGGCACCGACGGGACCCGTTTTTCCCTGGAGCCGTCCGTCAGCCTGCCTGTGGAGGGTCCCGGATACTTCTTTATCCCCGGCGTGCGCTGGCGCCTGACCGAATACGACCTGGACGGGGATGGCGATCTGGGGAATGACCAGCCATCCCTGGAAGCCCCGATCGCCAGCCTTGACACGGGGCTGATCTTCGAACGCCAGTCGAGCACCGGAAAATACGTGCAGATCCTGCAGCCGCGCATGCTGTTCGCCTACATCCCGTTCCGTAACCAGGACGACATTCCGGTATTCGACTCCGGCGAACCGGACTTCAATTACGTACAGCTGTTTCGGCCCAACCGTTTCGTTGGAGGCGACCGAATCGGCGATACCAGTCAGCTGAGCGTGGGTCTCACGACTCGACTCCTGGCTTCCGCCACCGGCCGCGAATTCCTGCGTGCCACCCTGGGGCAGGCTTTCTATTTCGACGACCGGAGAGTCGTGGTGCCGGGCGGCGAGGAAGATGACGACAACCAGTCCGACCTGGTAGCGGAACTGGGGCTGGATATCTTCCGGAACTGGAATGCCGACCTGGGATACCACTGGGACGTGAATGACAGTGAAACCCGGCTTGCAGAAGCCCGTATCCAGTACCGGCCGGCCGAGAACAAGGTCATCAACGCTTCGTATCGATATCGCCCTGGCATCCTCGAACAGGCAAGCGTGTCGGGCGGCTGGCCGCTTAGCAGACGGTGGAGCTTTGTGGGCGCCATCGATTATTCCCTCAGGGACGAATCGACGATCGACCGCATGCTCGGTCTGCAATACGAAAGCTGCTGCTGGGCAATTCGGTTCGCATCCAGCCGACAGGTCAGCAACCGCGACGGTTCCAAGGACACGTCCTTCCTGCTGCAGCTGGATTTCAAGGGCCTGGCGGGCCTCGGCAGCAACGCCCGGAACCGATTCGAGCGTGATATCCTAGGCTATTCGGTTTACGAATAATCCCCTAATCATGCGGAAATGCCTGCTCGCGATTATCGCCCTCGGGGCGCTTCAGAGTGTCGCCGCCCAGCCGGCGACAAGCCTGAGCAATACGGGAGCCCTGCTGGATCGCATTGTGGCGGTGGTTAACGAGGGCATCATCCTCAAGAGCCAGATGGACGACAAGGTCCGGGTCGTGACCGCGCAGCTACGGGAGCAGGGTAACCCGCTGCCGCCCCAGGAAGCCATTGAACAACAGGTTCTGGAACAGCTGATCGTGCAGGAGGTCCAGCTGCAAAGGGCGCGACGACTGGGCATCCGTATCTCCGACCAGATGCTGAACGGAACTCTCCAGCGCATCGCGGAGAGAAACGGCCTCACCCTGACCGAGCTTCCTGCCGTGCTGCAGTCCCAGGGCATCGACTACGCGCGCTACCGTGAAGACGTGCGCAACGACATGATTCTGGAAGCGCTGCTGTCCCGTGACGTAATAGCCCGCATTTCCGTCTCGGAGCGGGAAATCGGGCGGTTCCTCGAACGCCAGGAATCGAATGTCGGAGACCAGATCGACTACGACCTGTCCCATATCCTGATAGCCATCAGCCCATCGGCACCGTCAGAGGAAGTCGAGCAGGCCGAGCAGCGCATTAAAGACGTGGAGAAAGAGCTGCAGGACGGCGCGGATTTTGCGGAACTGGCGGTCACCACTTCAGACGGACAAAACGCCCTGAACGGCGGCAATCTGGGATGGCGCAAGGGATCTCAGCTTCCCGACGTTTTCTTCGACGTGGTGCGGCATATGGAGCCCGGCGAGATATCCACGCCAATCCGGAGCCCGAGCGGTTTCCACATCCTCAAACTGAACGATGTCCGCGGTAGCGAAAGAGTGGTAGAGCTGCAGCACCACACCATGCATATTCTTCTCCGACCCGACGAGGTACTGGACGACAGCGCGGTGGAGGCCAAGCTGTCCCGCATCCGTGAGCGCATCATCGCAGATGGCGAGGACTTCTCCGACATCGCGCGCCTGGAATCTGACGACCCGGGGTCCGCTCCCACGGGAGGAGATCTGGGGTGGAACGCCCCCGGCACCTTTGTACCCATATTCGAGCAGGAGGTGGCCTCCCTGAAACCGGGAGAGATCAGTGAACCCTTCCGGACCGAATTCGGGTGGCACATCGTGCTGCTTGTGGACCGGCAGGAACGTGACACCACGGATGAAGTCCGGCGTATGCGTGCCATCGAGGCCATCCGGGCCAGCAAGCGTGAACAGGAGACCGAAATCTGGCTGCGTCAGTTGCGCGACGAAGCGTATGTGGAAGTGCGCGGCTGACACACTGACCGGGCTGCAGCCATGACAGCTCACCTCCCCTTAGTCGCCCTCACCCCCGGCGAACCGGCCGGGATAGGCCCGGATCTTGCCCTGGCAGCGGCGACACAATCACTGGATGCGCGGCTGGTAGTGGTTGGCGACAGGCATATGCTGGCAGACCGGGCCCGGCGTCTGGACCTCCGTGTGGAAGTTCTGGCGATCAAGGACGCGCCACCTGCTCACCGTCCCGGTCATCTGCACGTACAGCACGTTCCACTCGACCAGCCCGTGGAGTGCGGCTGCCCAGACCCGCGCAACGCGGGTTACGTCATACGATGTCTGGACAAAGCCGCGCTTGGTTGCCTGGAGGGTCAATGGCAGGCGATGGTCACCGGGCCGGTGAACAAGGCCGTGATCAACGAGGGCGGCATACCTTTCACCGGGCACACGGAATATCTGGCGGAACTCACCGGGGCCGAACTGCCCGTCATGATGCTGACTGCCGGCGACTTCCGTGTCGCCCTGGTGACCACACATCTGCCGCTCGCGGAAGTTCCTGCCGCCATCACCGTTGACCGGGTCCAGCGCACGCTGGAGATTATCGATCGTGATCTCAGGGACCGGCTCGGTATCGATCGGCCGAGGCTCCTGGTCTGCGGATTGAATCCCCACGCCGGCGAGGGTGGTCACCTGGGACGCGAGGAAATCGAAGTGATCCAGCCTGTCATTTCGCGGCTGGTCGAAGCCGGCGTCGAGGCACTCGGCCCGCTGCCGGCGGATACCGCCTTCACCCGCGATCGGCTCGCGCAGGCGGACGTCGTGGTGGCCATGTATCACGACCAGGGTCTGCCGGTCCTGAAGTACGCCGGTTTCGGGCAAGCCGTCAACGTAACGCTTGGCCTTCCAATCATCCGCACCTCGGTCGATCACGGCACAGCGCTCGATATCGCCGGGACCGGGCGCGCCGAACCGGGAAGTCTGCTGGCGGCCATCACGATGGCGGCACGAATGGCCGGGACCGGGCATTGATCCACCGGCCTCGCAAGCGATTCGGCCAGCATTTCCTTCACGATCCGGTAATCATCGCCAAGATTCTAAAGGCGGTGGATCCGAAACCAGGCCAGACGCTGGTCGAGATCGGCCCGGGCCAGGGCGCGATCACGGTGCCGCTTCTGGACCGGGTGGGCACACTCCACGTGGTGGAGATCGATCGTGACCTGTGCAGTGAGCTCCGGCACCGCTGTGCCGGTCACGGTGTCCCGGTAATCCACTGCGCCGATGCGCTCCGTTTCGATTTCGCGGCACTCGCGCCGGCCGGTTCACGGCTGCGCCTCGTGGGAAATCTGCCCTACAACATTTCCACCCCGCTGATCTTCCATCTGCTCGGTCAGCGGGAACATATCGAGGACATGCATTTCATGTTGCAGCGGGAGGTGGTGGACAGAATGGCCGCCCTGCCCGGAACGAAACAATACGGCCGCCTCACCGTAATGCTGGCGGCCGGCTGCCGCGTGGAGCCTCTTTTCAGCGTCGGCCCGGGTGCTTTCCGCCCGCCACCCCGGGTCCGCTCGTCGGTGGTGCGGCTGACGCCGTGGATGGATCCACCTTTCGAAACGGGGAATCCCCAGGTTTTTGCAGAACTTGTCAGACGGGCGTTTTCCATGCGGCGAAAAACGTTGCGTAACGCCCTGGGCGGCATGATCCCGGAATCGGAAATCGTCGCCGCCGGGGTGGATCCGGGCTGCCGCGCCGAAACATTGTCCCCCCAGACGTTCGCCGCTCTCGCCCGAAGAATCGCGCCGGGTGCGTGTCCCCGTTGATCCGGAATTCACCCTATACTCTAATCGGAATCATTTCAGACTTCTGGAAACGAGAGAGGAATCCCCATGGCCGGCTATAAGAGCGTGCTCGTTGCCGTCGACCTGACAGAACACAGTGACGCCGTCGTGCGCCGCGGGATGGAGATCGCGCGCGCCTGCGGCGCCAAATTCAGCTTGCTGCACGTGGTCGAATACATTCCCGTGGAACCCATGGGAGAGGCCCTCCTGCCGGCGGTGGACATCGAGGACGAGCTTGTAGAAGGCGCACAGCACCGGCTGGAGGACCTTGCCCGGCGTCTGGGGATCGAAGACACGGAACGAGGGGTGGAGAAAGGCACAATCAAGTCCGAGGTCGTCCGCGTCGCCGAGGAAACCGGCGCTGATCTGATCGTGCTGGGAAGCAAGGAAAGACACGGAATAGCGGTGATGCTGAACCTGACCGAAGACACCATTCTTCACGCGGCGCCCTGTGACGTGCTAGCCGTGCGCATCCCGGGCTGAGTGCCAGGATCCCCGGCCATGACCGAACCACACGATATTCGTGTACAGGCAAGCACGGCCTACGTGGCCGAACAGTCCGATGCCGCAGCGAACCGCTTCGTGTTCTCCTACACCATCACCATCGTCAACGAGGGATCCCGGGCGGCCCAGCTCCTGAGCCGCCACTGGATCATTGCGGATGCCGAGGGCCGGGAACAGGAAGTACGGGGAGAAGGCGTTGTCGGAGAGCAGCCGCTGATCCATCCGGGACAGGGATTCAGATATACCAGCGGCGCGGTGCTCGAAACGCCTGTGGGCTCCATGCGAGGCAGCTACCAGATGGTGGACCAGCAGGGTCGTCACTTCGATGCCGCTATCCCCCCGTTCACCCTGGCCGTACCCGGCGCTCTCAACTGATCGCGATGCCTGTCTACGCCATCGGAGACGTGCAGGGATGCTATGACGAACTGCGCAGACTCCTCGACAGACTGGATTTCGATCCGGCGCGTGACAGGCTCTGGTTCACCGGCGATCTGGTCAATCGCGGACCGAGATCTCTAAAGGTCCTGCGTTTTGTCCGCAAGCTGGGCGACAAAGCCGTGACCGTGCTCGGAAATCACGACCTGCATCTGATCGCCGCCGCCGAGTTCCCCATCCGCCGCCGCTCCAAGGACACGCTCAGCAAGATCTACGGTGCAAAGGATCATGAGGAACTGATGCACTGGCTGCGACATCGCCCGATGATGCATTACGACGGAGATCTGGATTTCGTACTGGTGCACGCCGGCCTTTCGCCCCAGTGGGATCTGAAGACCGCCCTTGCCGCCGCGGCTGAACTCGAACATATGCTGAGGAGCGATCGGTACCGCAAGTTTCTGAAGCGTATGTACGGCAACCAGCCGAACCGGTGGTCCCGCAAGCTGTCAGGCTGGAACCGGCTGCGCTACATCACCAACTGTTTCACGCGCATGCGCTACTGCGACAGGCACGGCCGACTGGAGTTATCCCGCAGCGGAAAACCGGGCCACCGGGACAAGAAATACCTGCCCTGGTTCAGGGTGCCGGAACGGGAAAACAAGGATCTCAGAATTATCTTCGGCCACTGGTCCACGCTCGGGCCGGTCAAGGACAGGAATATCTTTCCCCTGGACACCGGTTGTGTCTGGGGCGGATCCCTGACGGCCCTCAGAATCGACAAGAATCGCGTGGAGCGCATCAAGAATCGCTGCAAACAGGCGCAGAAACCGCGTTAGGAAGTGCCGAGACGCTCTTGGGCTAGAATACCCCCGACATCCGGTCTTTCACCCGACGAGTACGAATGAACATCGACCTGCAAGGCAAACGGGCGCTGGTCTGTGGCGCCAGTCGCGGTATCGGGCGCGCCTGCGCCATAGCGCTGGCGCAGCACGGCGCCGAGATCGTGGCGGCAGCCCGTGATACGGACCGCCTCGAAAAACTGACCCGGGAGCTGCCCGCCGGAGAGGATCGGCAACACACCAGTATCTCCGTAGACTTTTCCGATCGCCAGGCACTGAACGACGCGCTGCGCGACGCGACGGCCCGGGGATCCATCGAGATCATCGTGAACAATTCCGGGGGACCGGCGGCGGGGTCGGCCATCGATGCCGACCCGCCGGCCTTCGAGGACGCGTTCCGGCAGCACCTGATCGCCGACCAGATCATCCTCCAGAAATTGCTACCGGGCATGAAGGCCGCGGCCTACGGCCGGGTCATCAACATCATCTCCACCTCGGTGAAGGAGCCGATCCCCGGGCTCGGCGTATCCAACGTTATCCGGGGAGCCGTGGCGAGCTGGGCGAAGACTCTCGCCGGGGAACTGGGCCCCTTCGGCATCACCGTCAACAACGTGCTGCCGGGATTCACCGCCACGGAGCGACTGGATTACATCTTTCGACAGCGGGCGGAAGTCTCCGGGCAAAGTTACGAGGCGGTTCGGGACCAGGCGCTTTCGCAGGTGCCGGCCGGCCGATTCGCATCGCCCGAGGAGACGGCGGCGGCGGTCACTTTTCTCGCGTCCCCGGCCGCCTCCTACATCAACGGGATCAACCTGCCGGTAGACGGAGGACGGACGGCGAGCCTGTGAGCGGGGATCGGGTCAGGATAGCCAACTTTATCGACGGGAAAATGCGGCCGCCTGGAATGGGCCGTTACCTGGAGGTCTACGAACCGGCCACCGGCCAGGTCTACGCCGAAGCCCCGGATTCGACGGATGCCGACCTCGAACTCGCCGTCGAATCGGCACGAAACGCCTTTCCCGATTGGAGTCATGCGCCGGCCGAGCACCGCGCCGCGATCCTGAGAAAAGTAGCCGACGGAATTCTGCGGAGGGCCCCTGCGCTGGCCCGGGCCGAAACCGTAGACAACGGCAAGCCTATCGCCCTTTCCGAGGATCTCGACATCCCCCGCGCCGCCGCCAACCTGCAATTTTTTGCGGCGGCTGCGTCACAATTCGCCAGCGAGGCGCATCTCACCGATCCGACGACGATCAACTACACCCTGCGGCAGCCAATCGGAGTGGTCGGCTGCATTTCGCCCTGGAATCTTCCGCTCTATCTCTTCACGTGGAAGGTGGCGCCGGCGCTGGCGGCCGGCAACTGCGTCATCGGCAAGCCTTCGGAAGTCACTCCGATGACCGCGTCGATGTTCGCAGAGATCTGCGCTGACGCGGGCCTGCCGCCCGGGGTGCTGAACGTTCTTCACGGCAGCGGTCCGGGGATCGGGCAGGCAATCGTGGAACATCCGGAGATCCGCGCAATTTCCTTCACCGGCGGCACCCGGACCGGCGCCAGACTGGCCGGCTCGGCCGCCCCCCTGTTCAAGAAATTGTCCCTCGAGCTGGGCGGGAAAAATCCGAGTCTTGTTTTCGAGGACTGCGACCGGCGACGGGCCCTCGACGGCGTGATGCGGGCAGCCTATGCCAACCAGGGGCAGATCTGCCTGTGCGGATCCAGGATCCTCGTGCAGAGGTCCATCTACGAGGAATTCCGGGACGAGCTGGTCTCGCGGATCGAGGGTCTTCGAGTGGGCGATCCGCTGGATCGAGAGACTCAGCAAGGCGCCGTCGTTTCGGCAGCCCACTTCGAAAGCATTCTTGATCGAATACGCGTCGCCCGGGAAGAAGGCGGCAAAATACTCTGCGGCGGCCGGCCTGCGGTGCCCGGTTCACCGCGCTGTGAAGCAGGCTGGTTTATCGAGCCGACACTGATAGAGGGCCTCGGGCCCCACTGCAGCACCAATCAGGAGGAAATATTCGGACCGGTGGCCACCATTGCGCCTTTCGAGGACGAGGACGAAGCCGTGACGCTGGCCAACTGTACCCGTTACGGTCTGGCATCCGCCCTGTGGAGCCGCGACGTGGACCTGTGCCACCGCGTCGCCGGGAAACTTCAGTCGGGGCTGGTCTGGATCAACTGCTGGATGGTTCGGGACCTGCGGACCCCCATGGGCGGCATGAAGGACTCGGGCGTCGGTCGTGAAGGAGGCATGGAGGCGATGCGTTTCTTCACCGAGGCCAAGAACGTCTGTATCAACACGGGATAGGATAGACACGGGAATGGGCGATGAAGAAGGAGTGACGCGAGCGGCCAGGGCGCCGGAACCGGTGGGCCGGTATCCCCACGCGAGACGGGTCGGAAATCTGCTCTTCCTCTCGGGGATCGGTCCCCGGCTGCGGGGCAGCACCGATATCCCGGGAATCCGGCTGGACGCCGACGGCTGCATCGTGGATCGGGATATCGCCGCACAGTGCCGCTCGGTCTTCGAAAATGTGCGGTTGGTCCTGGAGGAGGCGGGTTCTTCCTGGGATCGACTGGTGGATGTGACCGTGTTCCTGACTCATATGGCGGAGGACTTCGAAACTTACAACCGCATTTATGCCGAGTATTTCCCTGACAATCAGCCCTGCCGGACCACCGTAGAGGTCACGAGCCTCCCTACCCCCATTTCGATAGAACTGAAGTGCATCGCTACCGTCGGAGACTGAACCGTGCAACCGTTACAGAGTTTCAGCTTCATGAAATGGATCGACGAGCACCGGGATCGGCTGAAGCCGCCGGTGTGCAACCAGGTCGTGTTCGAGGATTCCGAGTTCATCGTCATGGTCGTGGGCGGTCCCAATCGGCGCACCGATTTCCACTGGGATCCGGGTGAGGAACTTTTCTATCAGATCGAAGGCGACATGCTGCTCAGGACAGTCCAGGAAGATCGAATCGTGGACGTGCCGATCCGGGAAGGCGAGATGTTCCTGCTGCCAGCGGAGGTACCCCACTCTCCGCAGCGCTTCCCCGATACCGTCGGCCTGGTCATCGAGCGCCGGCGGCGCCCGGAAGAAAAGGACGGTTTCATGTGGTTCTGCGAGCAGTGCAATCACAAGCTTTACGAGGAGTATCTGCACGTGAGCGACATCGTCGCCCAGTTGCCTCCCGTTTTCGATCGCTTCTACGGGGACCGGATGAATCTGCGCTGCGACCGGTGCGGACACGAAATGCCCGGCAGGGAGCAGCTTGATTAGCCGACCCTCCATGCTGAAGATCGATATTCACACTCATATCCTGCCGCCTGACTGGCCGAATCTGCAGGAGCGATACGGATACGGGGGCTGGGTTCAGCTGGAGCGCCACGGCACCGGATGCGCCCACATGACCCTGGACGGAAGCTTTTTCCGCTCGGTGGACAAGAACTGCTGGGACCCAGACTCACGCCTCTCCGACTGTGCCAGCCACCGTGTCGACGTGCAGGTCCTGTCCACGGTACCCATCATGTTCAGTTATTGGGCCAAGCCCGCGGACACTCTCGACCTGGCCAGGCTGCTGAACGAGCACATCGCGTCGGTCTGCGCAGAGCATCCGAGACGCTTTATCGGGCTCGGTACCGTACCGATGCAGGACCCGGACATCGCCAGTCGGGAACTCGAGCGGTGCGTCACCAAGCTGGGGCTGGCCGGCATCGAGATCGGCTCCCATGTCAACGGCATGAACCTCGATCATCCGAAAGTCGTTCCGGTCCTGGAGGCTGCGCAGGATCTGGGAGCGGCAATATTCGTTCACCCCTGGGAGATGCTGGGCCGGGAGAGGATGGAGAAATACTGGCTCCCGTGGCTGGTCGGAATGCCTGCCGAGACTTCGCTCTCCATCTGCTCGATGATCTTCGGCGGCATATTCGAGAAGCTGCCGCGACTGCGCATCGCCTTTGCCCATGGCGGGGGCGCTTTCCCCGCGACGCTGGGACGGATCGAACACGGATTCAGGATGCGTCCCGATCTGTGCGCCGTCGACAACGAACACAATCCGCGCGACTACCTCGGCAAATTCTATGTGGATTCGCTGGTTCACGACGCGGCGATGCTGGAATACATGATTGGCCTGATGGGAGCCGAATCCATTGCGCTGGGCAGCGATTATCCGTTTCCCCTGGGCGAAGAGGTCCCGGGCAGCCTCATTGAGTCGATGAACCTGGAACCTGACGTGCGGGATCGGCTGCTGGCAGGGACGGCCCTGGAGTGGCTCGGCCTGGACAGGAAGCGCTTTCTGTGACCGAGATCCTGATGAGCGTCGGCGGTCACGCCTTCCGCGTCCTGTCCACGACGCCAACGGACATTTCCCTGCACCTGGATTTTCACGGCGATCAGCCGCGACACTTCGGTGCGCCGACGGCCCGGGCCCGGCCGCTGGAGGTTGAAGGTTTCGTCGGCGACACCCGGGCGGGCGGCAGCTGCAATTGTGAGGTGCTGACTCTGGTCCCTCACTGCAACGGCACTCACACCGAGAGTATCGGACACATAGCCGCCGAACCTCGAAGCGTGGCATCGCTCGCCACAGATGCCCTGATTCCCGCCCTCCTCGTAAGCGTGCCCTCGTGTCCCCGCGAGGACAGCACCGAGGGCGCCGGTCTGTTCTCGCTCCCGGACGACCGCCTGATCACCGCCGCCGCTCTTCAGGAGGTCGCCGAGTCCGCGGAACACGGTCCCCAGCCCGCCCTGGTAATCCGCACGCTGCCCAACGACGAGGGAAAGCGTTTCCGCCACTATGATTCCGGCCCCACGCCGCCCTATCTCAGTCCGGAGGCCGCGGATCTCCTGGTCTCCTGGAATGTCAGGCACCTGCTGATCGACCTGCCGTCCGTGGACCGTACCCATGATGAGGGCCGTCTGTATGCCCATCGGCGCTTCTGGGGAATGGCGCCGTCCGGGACAGGGGCTCCAGGCTCGCTCCGGCCGGACGCGACCATCACCGAAATGGTCTTTGTTCCGAATCAGCTTGAGGACGGCATCTACGCGCTCAGCCTGCAAATTGCGCCCTTCGTCACGGATGCCGCCCCCTCACGGCCACTCTTGTTCCCCCTGGAGGCGGCGTGAACGAACTTGCGTCCCGGGCTGACCGACTGGATGCCGAAGATCCCCTGGGGGCCTTCCGCAAACGGTTCCACATTCCGCCTGCGTCGGGCGGCGAACCGTCCATCTATTTTTGCGGCAACTCCCTGGGGCTTCAGCCGCGTGAGGCCACTTCGGCGGTCGAAGGGCTCCTGGAGGATTGGCAGCGCTACGGTGTGGCCGGTCATACCCGGGGACAGCACCCCTGGATCCCCTATCAGGAGCAGTTCGCCGAGCCTCTCGCCGTCCTCACGGGCGCCCGACCGTCAGAAGTCGTGTGCATGAACACGCTGACTGTGAATCTGCACCTGATGATGGTCAGTTTTTACCGACCCCGGAGCCACCGCTATCGCCTGCTGATAGAGAAACCCGCTTTCCCGTCAGATCGTTATGCGGTGGAATCCCAGGTGCGTTTTCACGGTCTCGATCCCGCGGACGCGCTCATCGAGATCGGTCCGCGAAACGGGGAGTCCGTCATTCGAACCGAGGACGTGCTCGAAATTCTTGACAGCCGCGGCGAATCCATCGCCCTTGTGATGCTGCCCGGCATCCAGTACTACAGCGGACAACGTTTCGATATGCCGGCCATCACGACGGCTGCCCGGGCCCGGGGATGCCGCGTCGGCTGGGATCTGGCCCACGCCATCGGCAATGTACCGCTGGCACTTCACGACTGGGATGCGGACTTCGCTGTGTGGTGCAGCTACAAGTATCTCAACGGTGGCCCCGGCGCCGTGGCCGGCTGCTTCGTCCACGAGCGACACGGTCAGGACCCCGACCTTCCCCGATTCGCGGGCTGGTGGGGACATGAGAAAGCCACGCGCTTCCGGATGGATCCCGGATTCAGGCCGAGCCCGGGCGCCGAGGGATGGCAGCTTTCAAATCCGCCAATCTTCTCAATGGCCCCCCTGGTCCCTGCCCTGCAGATATTCATGGAGGCAGGGATGGATCGACTCGCGGCAAAGTCCGCCCGACTGACCGGCTGGCTGGAGGAACTCATACGGACCCGGCTCGGCCACCGGATAGAAATACTGACGCCCGGCGAGCCCGAACAACGGGGATGCCAGCTCTCGCTGCGGGTGAAGCCCGGAGGACCGACCGGCCACGAGGTGTTTGAGCGGCTCTCCGTCGCCGGTGTCGTGGTGGACTGGCGCGAGCCCGATGTCATCCGCGCCGCCCCCGTACCGCTGTACAACACCTACAGTGACGTGGCGGAATTTGTCCGGCGCCTCGAGGACGCACTGTCTTGAACAATTCAGTGACGGTGGTGGGCGCGGGACTGGCCGGATCCCTGATGGCGATTTTTCTGGCCCGGCAGGGATACCACGTCCGTCTTTTCGAGAAACGGCCGGACATGCGAAAGGAAAAGCTGCCGGCCGGCCGATCGATAAATCTCGCGCTGGCGAACAGGGGACTGCGGGCGTTGCGCGCCGCAGGGCTCGAGGAACGAGTTCGGGCGCTTCTCGTTACCATGCGCGGTCGCATGGTTCACGGCCCCGATGGGCATGCCGAACTCCAGCCATACGGCCAGCGCCCATGGGAAGTGATTTACTCCGTGTCCCGGCCGGGGCTGAACGCGCTCCTGCTGGACGAGGCAGAGGCCGCCGGCGTGGAACTGCATTTTCGCCATCCCTGTGTCCGAGTCGAGCTGGACTCGGCCCTCATGGTGTTTCGCGACGAGGCGGAGAACAGGGAGCTCGAGATGCCTTTGCGGCATTGCCTGGCGGCAGACGGCGCCGGCTCTGTTTTTCGGGAAGCCCTGGTGGAGAAGCCCGGCTTTCATCGAACCATCGACTGGCTGGAGCATAGCTACAAGGAGCTGAATATCCCGGCGTCCGCCGACGGCGGGTACCGGATCGAACCGAACGCGCTGCACATATGGCCCAGGGGCGGATACATGCTTATAGCTCTGCCGAACCTGGACGGAAGCTTCACAGTGACCCTCTTCCTTCCCGACGAGGGCGACCCGGGATTCGATACCCTGGATACGAGACGCGCGGTTCGTGATTTCTTCCGGGACAAGTTTCCGGACGCCGCCAGGCTGATCCCCGACCTGGAAGAGGCGTTTTTCAGCAACCCCACGGGACCGCTCGGAACCGTCAGATCGGACCCCTGGTTCCTGAACGATCAGCTCTGTCTCCTAGGGGATGCGGCGCACGCAATCGTGCCTTTCCACGGCCAGGGCATGAACGCGGCCTTCGAGGACTGTCTCGAGATGGATGCCTGCCTCCGGGAGACTGGCGATGGATGGACGGACGCCTTCCGGTCATACTTCCAGCGACGCAAACCCAACGCCGACGCCATCGCCGATATGGCGATCGAGAACTACCGGGAAATGCGCTCTTCGGTGATCGATCCGCGCTTTCTGCTGCGCAAGGAACTGGCCTTCGAACTGGAGCGTCGCCAGCCCGACCGTTTTATTCCGCGTTACTCCATGGTGATGTTCAGGGATGACATCAGCTATTCGGAAGCCCGGCGACGGGGAGAAAACCAGCTGCGCATTCTCGACGAGGTCATCGAGGGAAAGACATGTCTTGCGGACATCGATCTCGATGCGGCGGAACGCCGGGTGCTCGAATCCCTGCCGCCTGTTCATTCTGACTCGGACAAACCGCCGGCGTAATTCTGTGATCGGGGAGAGTGTTTGATGGATATCTCTATCTGGTGCGTATTCGTCGCGTTCCTGCTCATTTACCTCACGCGACTTCCGGTGGTTATCGCGAGCCGACGGCAGGAGGGCTATCTGGAGATCGGCAATCCGCGTGAGCAGCAGGCCCGCCTGACGGGGGTCGGGAGCCGGGCCCAGGCAGCCCATCAGAACACCCTGGAAGCCTTCGCACCGTTCGCCGCCGCCGTCTGGGTGGCCCACTACGGCAATACCGATCCGGGCCTCATGAATACACTGGCAGTTGTTTTTGTCGCGTTGCGGGTTCTGTATGTCGCCGCCTATCTGGCCGACCTGAATCCCTGGCGAACCGTCATATGGATGGCAGCCATGTTCTGCGTTATCGGGTTGTTTCTTTCGCCCCTCCTCTAGGAGCCGGGCAGTGACTCCAGGAAAGCGGAGAGGCCGCGGAGATAGGCGCCTTCGTGTCTCAGGTGAGCGTCGTTATGGGTTCCCCGCAGTTCCAGAAACATTCTGGGTTCGGGGGCCGCTTCGAAGATCGCCTGGCCGTGGCTGAATGGAATAATCTCGTCATCCCGACTGTGGACGACCAGAACCGGGCATCGGACGTCCTGGATGTAGTCGCGAGTGGCGTGCTTCAGGCGGCTCAGCACCCGGACCGGCAGCCAGGGATAAATTTCCCCCGCCACGTCCGGAACCGAAGTAAAGGATGACTCCACGATGAGCCCGAGAGGCGGATGCCGCTCGGCCAGCCGGGCAGCGACAGAGGCCCCCAGTGACCGTCCGAAGATCAGGATCTGGTCAGCATCGGCACCGCGGACACTAATCAGGTAATCCCATGCCGCCTCGGCGTCCAGGTACATGCCGCTCTCGGTGGTCCTGCCGCCGCTCTGTCCGTACCCCCGGTAGTCGATAATGAAAACCGACAGCCCCAGCCCGCGGAATTGCCGAATGGAATCGATACGGTGCGAGATGTTTCCTGCGTTACCGTGGAAGAACAGCAGAATGCGGTCTCCGTCTCCAGGCACAAACCAGCCGTGAACACGGACGCCGTCGCCGGTCTGCAGGAAGACATCTTCGTAGGCCATGCCGGCGGCCGCCGGGGTGGCGGTCAGTTCCCGGCCGGGAACCTCGGACAAGTACAGCATCCGTCCCTGCATCAGATAGACGCCGGCCACGAGCAGGCCATAGCCGCCTGCAGCAAAGAGCAGGATCTTCAACATGATTTTCGATCAGGCATCCGCAATTCGGCAACGCCCGGGTCTGCGAAAGTCTGCGCCGATCCGGATCCTCATGACTGACCGGCCCCTCTTTGGATCTGCTCGGATTCGATGATGGTCACCCCGGGGTTCTCCACGCGAGCCGCCCGTTGCATCGTCTCCGCGACCCGCGCGGCGCTGACCGGGCGAACACGTTTCATGGGCCCAATCATGATTGGCGACACCGCCGCCAGCAAGACCCCTCCAAACCGTTCCCCGAGTCGGAATTCGCTCCGATCCCCTGTCAGCAGCGAGGGTCGCACGATAACCAGGGAAGTCAGGTTCAGCTGCCGGAGATCACGCTCCGTTTCGCCCTTTACGCGCAGGTAGAAATTACGGCTGTCAGCATCGGCGCCGACGGATGAAACCACCACGATGCTGCGGGCGCCAAGGCTCGCTGCCAGCCGTCCGAACGCCAGGACATAGTCATGGTCAACACGCCGAAATGCCGCCTGGCTTCCCGCCTTGCGGATCGTCGTCCCGAGACAGCAGAACGCGTGATCAACCCGGCCGATGGAGTCGGAGGCTTCCTGGAGACGCTCGAAGTCCACCAGGTGCTCGCGCATCAGATCGGACTGCACGCCAAGCGGTCGGCGACTCAGCAGGTGGATACGACTGTAGTCGCCAGAGTCCCGGAGTCGACCTGCCAGCAATCCCCCGATCAGACCGCTGGCGCCCGCGATCAGTGCGGTGAAGGGCTTCTTCCCGGCCGCCTTCAAGTGAGCGGCGTCAATACGATCTCGACGCGACGGTTCAGCGCCCGGCCCTCGGGCGTGTCATTGGATGCAACAGGCTGCGTCTGGCCCCTTCCCGTCACCACCAGTCGCTCGGGGATCACCTCGCGGCTCATCAGGTAATCCGCCACGCTCTGCGCACGGCGCACGGACAGCTGCTGGTTGTAGTCCGCGCGTCCGGTGCTGTCCGTGTGCCCGATGACGTCCACATAAGTCTTTTCGTACTCGTTCAGGACAATGGTCACCGAGTCCAGCACTTCGTAGAAATTCGACGAGATGTCCGCCGAATCAGTGGCGAACGTCACGTTGCCGGGCATATTGAGGATGATCTGGTCCCCGTTCTGGGTGACGCTGACGCCGGTGGCCCTGAGGCGCTGCCGGAGGGCCTCCGCCTGACGATCCATGTAGTTACCGGCGGCAGCGCCCACCAGGGCGCCGATGCCGGCGCCGATGAGCGTTGCCTTTCGGCTGCCGCCGATCACCACTCCAGCCACGGCGCCCGCCGCGGCTCCGATGCCGGTGCCCTTTGCTGTCCGGCTCGTTTCCGGCTCATCGGTATAGGGGTTCAGTGTCTGGCAACCGGTGATGAAGACGGCGGTCGCAGACAGGATGACGACGGCCATACGAAGGGTACGGGGGGACGAAGTATTCATATTCTCTTCCTCAGTTTTAAGTTCTCACGCCGGCGGCCGTCGTGTACGGCGACCGGGCGCTACCCTCCTCCCTTGCCACCAGCCGATCCCTGGGGAATGCCCGCCGGCTGCAGCATCAACGGAGCGGGAAATACCCAGGTCGGGTCCGGCAGATATTCGAGCATCAGATTGATCCGGGGCACGTCGCCCCCGTTTCGAACGGCATGCTGCCAGCGATTGTTGAAATCGTAGGCGGTCCCGGGGACCATGACAAAATCCTGGTCACCGACCGTATACACGCATCGGGGACAGTCAGAAATCGCAACGTGGATCCGGTGCGCCCGGCTGGCCATCGCCTGCCCATCCACATGGGGATTGATGACGGCACCGGGGGGGAGGCGCACGAAGAGCGCGCGCGTCAAGACTCCGCCGGGGGTCGCGATTGGTTCGATCACCTGAGCGATAACAGGCAGCACAAGGGCTTGCCAGCGTAACCAGTCCGGAAAGGTGTACACGAAGGTCTCGCTGTTGCGTTCCTCCATGATGGGCAGCATGGGTCGCCCGTCACGACGGTTGCGGCGAGCCCAGTCCAGCAGAGATTCCTGCAGCGTCTTGAAACCCCGCTTCGAGTAGGCCGGAACCCACTCGTGTCGCATGACGATGGAGTCTGCTCCGCAGTGCGCCTCGTCCCCCGCCAGCGAGGCTCGTCGGATGGGCCGGGCGTCCCAGTCCCGATCGGACAGCGCGAGTAGCTCTGCCTGGAGTCCGGAAACATCCAGGCGGGCCAGTTCTCTGTATGGGACGCCGATATCCAATGGCTCTCGTCGTGTCTGCCGGTGGGGCGAATATCTTACCGCAAAGAATCCGACGGGCCGATCAGCGGCGGCGCAGGAGTTCGATAAAGCTCAGGGCGTGGGGATTCCGATCATCGGCGGCACGTTCGCTCCGACTCGCTTCCCGCCAGTCTCCGGGCTCCGGGTCGGGAAACCACGTATCTCCTTCGGGCTCGGCGTGGACACGGGTGAGAAGTATCCGGTCAGCCACCGGCAGCGCATCCCGATAGACGCCGCCCCCGCCGATCACCATGACTTCATTCGCACCGGTGTCGGCGGCGATTGATACCGCCTCGTCGAGGGACCCGACTCTGCGACATCCGGCCGGCTGATATCCGGAATCCCTGGAAAGCACCAGATTGAGCCGACCGGGAAGGGGCCGACCGATGGATTCGTGGGTGCGACGGCCCATGACCACCGGCTTTCCCATAGTGACCTTTTTGAAGTGGGCAAGGTCCGCGGGCAGGTGCCACGGCATGCCGCCGTCCCGGCCGATAACCCCGTTGTCCGCGGCGGCAACCACCAGACTGATCCTTGGTCTGCCGGCGGTCTCTATGGTCACCAGGCAGATCTCCGACGGACTCAAACGGAAATTGGAGCAGGAATATTCGGGGCCGCCACGTAGTTCTCGATGGCGAAATCCTCGAATCGGTAGTCGAACAGCGACCCAGGACGGCGCTTGAAAACGAGCGTCGGCAGCGGACCAGGGGAGCGGCTGAGCTGCAGATCGGCCTGCTCTAGATGGTTGAGATACAGATGAACGTCTCCACCGGTCCACACGAACTCGCCCGGTTCAAGCTCACACTGCTGGGCAATCATGCATGTCAGCAAGGCATAGGACGCAATGTTGAACGGAACACCGAGAAAAACGTCACAGCTCCGCTGGTAAAGCTGACACGACAACTTTCCATCTCCCACCCAGAACTGGAACAGGCAGTGGCAGGGAGCGAGGGCCATCTTTCCCGCCCTGACGTTTTCCTGCGGACTGACGGATTCGTCGGGCAGATCTGCAGGATTCCAGGCCACGACAATGATCCGTCGTGAATCCGGCGTCTCGCGAATCTGCTGCACGACCTGGGCGATCTGATCGATCGAATCACCGGCAGGACAGGGCCACGCTCGCCACTGGCGCCCGTAAACCGGCCCCAGATCTCCCTCCTCGGTAGCCCATTCGTCCCAGATCCGGACACCGTTTTCCGCCAGGTACCCCGTATTCGTATCACCCTGCAGGAACCACAGGAGTTCATGAATGATGGATCTCAGGTGAAGTTTCTTGGTGGTCAGCAGGGGAAAGCCGGCGGCAAGGTCGAATCGCATCTGGTAACCGAATACCGAGAGAGTTCCGGTACCGGTACGATCCTCCTTGCGGAGTCCGTTCCGACGCACGTGGGACAGAAGATCGAGATATTGTCGCATGGTCAGGCCGTAGTAGCGTCCGGCCTTCGCCGGTACGCGAGCAGAAGCAGCAACACGCCGATCAGGATCATGGGACTCGACAGCACCTGACCCATGGTCAGCCAACCGAAGGCGAGATAACCCAGGTGGGCATCCGGGATCCGGACGAACTCCACGGCGAAGCGGAACAGGCCGTAGAAAAGAAGGAAGGCCCCGGAGACCGCCATCCGCGGCGGCCTACGGCCCGAGTATACCCACAGGATAGCGAACAGCACGAAACCCTCCAGGACACCCTCGTAAAGCTGAGAAGCGTGCCGCGGCACCCCGTCGACGACAAATGCCCAGGGTACGTCCGTCGGCTTGCCCCAGAGCTCGCCATTAATGAAATTACCCAGGCGACCGCAGAACAGTCCCAGCGGCGCCAGCGGCGCTACAAAATCCGTCACCTCGAAGAATCCCTTGCCGATTTTGCGCCCGTACAGCCAGACGCAGAGAGCCAGACCAAGCAACCCCCCATGGAAGGACATTCCGCCTTCCCAGACTTTGAGGATGGCGACCGGATCGCGTGTCCAGGTATCGGCCCCGTAGAAAAGCATGTAGCCGATCCTGGCGCCGAGAATCAGTCCCAGAGCCGCATAGAAAATCAGATCGTCCACCCACTCGATCTTCCAGCCGAACTCCGGCCGCTTCGCCCGGCTTCGGGCCAGAAACCAGGCAATGGCGAACCCGATGAGATACATCAGCCCGTACCAGCGGATCTTCAATGGACCGATGGCGACGGCGACGGGATCGATCTCGGGATAGGGAATCATGGGCGCGTAGTTTATCAGCAGAGCCAGTCCCGAAAAGCTCCGCTGAACCGTTGTTCACCGCTAGAGGTTTTCCGATGTGACCCGACAGAAAAGTGCCTTCAGGTAACGGGTCTCGGGGATGGAGGGATGGATCGGATGGTCCGCGGACTGGCCGCCGATTTCCACCACCCGCAGGGTCCTCGAGACATGTCGGGCGGCCCGTTGGAGCGCTGCAAGCAGATCGGCGGTCGAGAGATGATATGAGCAGCTGCAGCTCACCAGCCAGCCTTCCCTGTCCAGGAGCAGCATCGCGAGCTGGTTGACGCGCTGATAAGCGGCCAGACCCTGTCGGTAATCCTTCCGCCGCTTGATGAAGGCCGGCGGATCCACCACCACGATATCGAACTGCCGGTGATGGTCCCGCAGGGATCGGAGAACCTCGAACGCGTTGCCCTGCAGTGTTTCCGTCGGAAGCCCCAGCCGGCGGCCCTCCGACTCCACCCGATGCAGCGCCTGAGCTGACGCATCCACGAAAGTCGCTGATGCGCCGCGCATCGCGGCACCCAGCCCCCAGGCGCCCGTGTAGCAGAAGACGTCCAGCATCCGCTTTGCCGGATAGCGCGTGAATCGGCGGCGATTGTCCCGTTGATCGAAGAACCAGCCGGTCTTTTGTCCATCGTGAAGGGGAGCGAGAAATTCGAGGCCGTTTTCAAGCACAGGCACCAGATCCGGCACGCTCCCCGACGCGACTTCTACATAGCGGTCCAGGGTTTCCATGTCCCGGGCACCGCTGTCGTTTCGCCAGAGGATTCCCGCCGGCTGCAGCACATCCGTGACCGCGTCGACGATCTCGCCTTTGAGCTTTTCCATGGCCGCAGTGCCGGTCTGCAGCACCACGTAATCACCGAAACAGTCGGCGATCAGTCCCGGCACGCCGTCCGATTCCCCGAAAAGCAGCCGGAAATAGCCCGGCGGATAAAGCGCGCGGCGCAGTTTCAGCGCGGCCTTCATGCGATGGGCAAGAAACTGCTTCCCCGGCGGCCGGGCCGGATCCCGGCTGATCAAACGGCCCGCGATCAGGGCATGGGGGTTGATACCCGCATATCCCAGGCAGCGCCCGGCTTCTGTCACGACCCTGACAATGTCCCCCGGTTCGAACTGTTTCAGAGGGGTGGATGCCACGTCGATCTCATTGCTGTAGATCCACAGGTGACCCGCCCTGATGCGACGATCGGCACGGGCCCTGAGCCTGAGTTCGGGGAGACCGGCGGCTGTATTCATGCCTTTCCTGCGTGGGCACCGGGCTTCGGTTATAGTGACAGAGTCTAACCGAACTCCTCACGCTCACTGTTATGAATCCGCCCCAGAATCGCCTGGCCGGGGAGACCAGCCCCTATCTCCTCCAGCACGCCGACAACCCCGTGGACTGGTACCCGTGGTGCGAGGAGGCGCTGGAGCTGGCGAGGAAAACCGACAGACCTATTCTCCTGTCCATCGGTTATTCCGCCTGCCACTGGTGCCATGTCATGGCCCACGAGTCATTCGAAAACCCGGCCACGGCGGACGTCATGAATCGCCTTTTTGTCAACATCAAGGTTGACCGCGAGGAGCGACCTGATCTGGACAAGGTCTACCAGATGGCCCACCAGATGCTTGTCCAGCGCCCCGGCGGATGGCCGCTGACCATGTTTCTGGATCCCGGCGACCTGACCCCATTTTTCGGAGGGACCTATTTTCCCGATCGGCCTCGCCACGGGATGCCGTCATTCACCGACCTCCTGCAGCGGGTCGCGAACTACTTCCGGGAAAACAGGGACGAGGTTGGCCGTCAGGCGGAAGCGGTTCAGCAGGTGTTCAAACGCATTGGAGAAGTGGATGCGGCGGACAGCCCGCCATCGGACTCCACCGCGCTTGATCGGGCCCGGGATGCGCTTGCGGACAATTTCGATGAGCAATACGGAGGATTCGGACGCGCCCCGAAATTCCCTCACCCCACGAGTATCGACAGGCTGCTTCGCCACTGGCGCGGCACGGCGAAAACGGAAAACCCGGACCTGCAGGCGCTTTACATGGTGACCCTGACGCTTCAGCGCATGGCGCTGGGCGGACTCTACGATCAGGTCGGCGGGGGATTCTGCCGGTACTCGGTGGACGACTACTGGATGATTCCGCATTTCGAGAAGATGCTGTACGACAACGGCCCGCTGATGGCTCTCTATGCGCAGGCCTGGGCGGTCACCGACGACCCCCTGTTTGCCCGAATCGCCTCGCAAACAGGTGACTGGGTTATCCGCGAGATGCAGGCCCCGGATGGCGGGTATTACTCGGCTCTGGACGCCGATTCGGAAGGCGTGGAGGGTCGTTTCTATGTGTGGGAGCGCGACCAGGTTCGACAGCTTCTCGGGGACGAGGCGTTCCCGTCGTTCGCCGCCGTTTACGGCCTTGACCGCCCGGCCAATTTCGAGGGTAAGTGGCATCTTCATACCTTCAGATCACCGGATGACGTAGCCAAAGAGCTCGATGTGCCCGCGGACGATCTCGAGGCCCGACTGGCGGCGGCGAGAGGGCAGCTCCTATCGGCCCGGGAGAGCCGAGTGCGGCCCGGACGGGACGACAAAATTCTCACTGCCTGGAACGCCCTGATGATCCGCGGAATGGCCGTTGCGGCGGGTCATCTGCAACGAAAGGACTTTCTGGATTCCGCTGTGCACGCCGCCGAATTCGTGCGAACACGCCTTTGGGCCGAGGGCCGGCTGAAGGCCAGTTGGAAAGACGGCCGGGCACGCTTCTCCGCCTATCTCGACGATTATGCATTCATGCTGGATGCCATCATCGAACTGCTGCAGCACGAATGGCGCCAGGAATGGCTGACCTTCGCGACCGGCCTGGCCGACGGGCTTCTGGAGCACTTCGAGGATCGAACGCGGGGCGGCTTCTACTTCACCGCGGACGATTCCGAGAGCCTTATTCACCGGCCCCGACCGCTGGCCGACGAGGCCCTGCCTTCCGGGAACGGCGTCGCCGCCCAGTCGCTGGCCCGTCTGGGATATCTGGTCGGCGACACCCGTTACCTGACAGCGGCCGAGCGCGCCCTGGCGGCCGCGGCCGGCGCGATCGAACAGATGCCGCACGCGCATTGCGCCCTCCTGAATGCGTTGGAGGAGTACCTGCAACCGCCGGAAATCGTCATTATCCGCGGCGTGCCGGAGGAGACAGCGGAGTGGCATCGCGCGGCGAGTCTTCTGTACACACCTGGCCGCCTCGTCTATGCCATACCCGCCGGTCAGCCCCTGCCGGAACCGCTCGCTGCCAAGACCGGAGGTGACAGTCCCGTCGCCTACGTCTGCCGGGGAACCGTCTGTTCGTCTCCCGTCACGTCTCTTTCTGATCTTGCCAGCGAGTTACGCGCTTCCTCCTGACGTTGCCCTCAGCAGGGCCCTGACCACTTTCCGAGCATACTCATGCCCCCCCGGCCAGCCGCTCTCACGGGGACCGGCCACGTTGAGAACGCGGACCCCGTGCCTGGTCAGGAACCGCCTCGCCTGGGCTGCCGCATTCTCAGCGCTCAGTATCCCCGCATCGATAATCAGGCAGGGGCGTCCCAGCTGGCGGCAGATCGCGGCGGTCAGCGCCGTCCCTCCCGTGGGTTCGGCGACGCAGAGAATCAGGGTGCCGTCGCTGTCCTCCACGTTACGACGGGTCCTGACGCTGGGGTCCGGTTCACTGGTCGACTGCAGTGGGTATCGCTGCGGGATGGGTCCGTCTTCCGCTGCACGGCCGGCTGGACACCATCCTCCGCAGGACCAACCCGAATCCAGGGCGGCGTCCAGGGCGCCGCGGTCCACTCCGGTCTGGCCGCCGCTGACGATCTTCACCGGCAGGCTCATGGCCGCACGTAGGTCACCATTGCGTTGGCCACAGGCTTGTCCTGGCCTTCCGATCGCAATCGAACGTCTGCCACAACGAGGCGTCGTCCGAACGACAGAAGCTCGGCATCGGCCAGCACATCCGCCGACTCCGGTCGACGCAGGAAGGCGATGGTGAAATTACTGGTGACCGCGTCCCCGGCCTTGTCGTCCAGGGCAAGCAGAGCTGCGTAAACCGCAGCGTCCGCCAGAGTCATCATACTCGGACCGGAAACCGTACCGCCCGGCCGCAGGTGGTGCTCCCCCACCATTAGCCGGAGCCGCGCCCGGCCGGGGCCTACGGTCTCCAGCCGAAACCGCTTGTGGAAGCCGGGAAAATGGTCGGCGAACCATTCCTCGATCTCCTGTTTCGGCATGCCGGCCATGAACAGGCTCAGCAGGGGGAGTCTATGTCTGTCCGGGTCCAGCCGTCACCATTGCGGCGCAATTCATAGGCCGGCCAGTAACGGTTGTCCAGTTTCAGGGTGATGACCTCGACGTTGTCGTTCCAGTCGATGGTCTTCACGCGAACGGCTTCCCGGTCCCCCCGTCCGCTGACGGCGGCCACGAACGCATCCAGGTCGGGAGTCGGCACGCCGTCCACTTCCACAATTCGACGACCGGCGAAAAGTCCGTAGCGAGTGGCCGGCGACCCGTAATTGAAATAAGCCACGTAAACGCCGGTGGGCTCGATTCCGCGCTGGGCCGCCATGGCCCGGTGGGGCGAGTGCAACAGGGCGCCCGCCCACACAAGAAGGCGGTCAAAATCCCTGCCGTCCAGCGACACCGTCTCCATGGACAAGGCTTTCTCGGCGCCGTCCCGCCAGATGACCAGTTCGACCACCGGTTTCTGCGAGCGCCGTTCCACCTCTCGAAAACTGGTCACGACTTCCCCGTCGATGGACAACAGAAGATCGCCGGGTTTCAGCATCCGGGCGGCCGGGGTACCCGCCACGGTTCTCACCACCTGAAGGGCCTGGCGACGCCTGGGATCGTCTGCCTCCAGCTGCCGAACCCAGTCGTCGGGCAGCCCCAGTCCCCGGGCGCTGGACAGGGGCAGCCTGCCAAACTCGGCTTCGAGAGATCGCACTTCCGTGCCCTCTCGCAGATGCGAGACGACCTCGGCCACCAGGTCTGCCGGGACGCCCTTGTTGACCTGGTTGAGTTCCTGTCCCGCGTGGTAGGCAAAGCTGGACCACAGGGACACGACCCGGCCATCGGAATCCGCCAGAACGCCGTCGAATTCAGACGGAGCATTCACCAGAGAGATTGTCTCCAGGTTCGTGTCGCGGAATCGCAGCGTGCGGGAAAGGGGAAACTGGACGGGATCCACTGAAGCCACCTCTGTGGACTGCACGGCCAGGGTGTGGTCCCCCTTCAGCCCGACTACCCAGAGGCGCTGCCCCGGCGAGACCGGATCCAGGTTGAGCTCGACCTCCCGGACCGGCGTGTCGCCGATAAGCCCCGGATCGTAGGCCACCACCGCCAGGTTGTGGAGAGGATGAATCCACTCGACCCGCCCTGCTATCTCCAGAGAACCCGCGAAAGTGATACGGACGTCGCCCAGTGCCACCGGCACGGTGTTCCGGTCGACGACCACCAGACCGCGGGCCGCATCGACGATGACGCCCGTCCCGTGGTAATGCCGGTCGGACACTCCGGCCACCGTATACGGCATATCGAAATTGACGACCACCAGAGACGGGGCCAGCCTGCTGCGCCGCGGATCACGGTAATCGATGAAGCGCGTTGTCGCCGGTTCAGGCGGCGCAGCCACGCCCACCTGCGGCAGCGGCTCACAGGGCCAGACTCCCAAGTCGTCGTTGCGGCGGCATCTCTGCGCCGGAAACCAGCGCCTGTCCATTCGCACGGTGCGCAACTTGCTGCCCCGCGGCTCGTCAAATGTGCTGAAACGAACCGTAAACCGCTCACCGTCCTGGAGCTTTACGAGCTCTCCCAGAAAATCCTCCAGGGTCGGGACCGGCACACCGTTGAGTTCGGAAATCACGGCCGAACGGGGGATGGCAGAACGGGCAAAAATGTAACCGGGGCTCGCCACATAGATGCCGCGGGGCGGGGAATTCAGATGCCGTGCCTGCTGGTACGAAAGCTGGTTCACCACGGCATCACCGAATTCCACGTACTCGTCCGGGCTGACCGCATGCAGGTCGGCCGGGACCAGTTGCATGTCGAGCAGGCGACCACCGCGCTGAACCTGTATCGAGACGGGAATGCCCACGTGGGTATCGAGCGTCTCCTCGAGGGGCACGAACCCGACCACCGGCTCACCGTTTACCCGAATCAGGATATCGCCGGTCTCCAGGTATCCCGCAGCGGGCGCGCCGGGTACGACCTGCTCCACCACAAGCATCCCGGTAGCTTTGGGGAAGCGGCGCCGCACCTCGGCCTCGATAGCCTCGCTCAATCCGAGGCGTCGCAGCTCGTCGTAGGGGGCGTGGACAAATTCGGTCATCAGAGTGCCGCGGCTGACCGGCTGCCCCTGACGGATCAGCTCCAGGGCCCGCTGCACGCGATCCAGGGGCAGGAAGAAGCTGGATGCAGCCTGCGTGTTGGCACCGGCATTGAGCGCCACCACCCGTCCATCGATATCGATGACCGGGGAGCCGGAAGAGCCGCCGGAGGTTCCGGAGGCCGCCTGCAGATAGAAGGTATTGAAATCGTTGTAGTTCCCTCGCCCGTAGTCCGGTGCATCCCGGTCGAGCCGGGCGAGAGTCCCCGCCAGGATGGACAGCTGCTCGCCGGCATCGTTGCCGACCACCCTGATTTCGCGGCCCAGCCGGGCACCGTCCGGATCCAGGCCAAGTTCAGCCGGCTCGATAAACCGAAGGCTGGCGGGATCGTAGCGATAAATGCCGAAATCGTGAACGGGATCCCGGTACACGGGAAATACCGGAACCTCCTCGTGATTGAGGAATACGGCCTCGGCGATTACCGGCCCCGGTGTCACCACATGCCGGTTGGTCAGTATCAGACCCCGCTCCGCATCGACGACAAAACCGGTGGCCTGTGTTGACTGGTTCCAGTTTGTGTCGAAGGATCGGGTGACGTCCACGGTAATCGAGACAACGCCGCTGGAAATCCTTTCCAGGGTCTCACGCCATCGTTCCTCTTCGGCAGCCGTAATGTCCGCGGCCGGGAACGTCGCGCAACAAAGCAGCAGATACAGAACCGCTTGTCGAATGGGCCGTCTCACCAGAGCCCGGGATCCTGGCCGAAATTCTCTTCGTAAGCCTTGCGTAGCGACTGCCGGGATGCGGAATGGTTCTGCGTTCCGGGGCTTCCCACCTTGATCGCCCCCATGAGAGAGGCCACGCGGCCGGTGATCTCCCAGTCGGCCCCGGCAAGCAGCCCGAAGAGCAGCCCGGCCCTGTAGGCGTCGCCGCAGCCGGTGGGGTCGACCACCTGCATCGGGCGGGCCGGCGGCACCTCCAGGACGTCTCCGTCGCGGATGATCACCGATCCCTGGGCACCTCTGGTGACCACATAGGCCTGGACGCGGCTCGAGATCTGCTCCGCGGTAAGGCCAGTCCGCTCCTGGAGCATCTGCCCTTCGTAATCGTTAACGGTCACCACTGAAGCCAGATCCAGGAACCGGACAAGTTCGTCGCCGTCGAACATGGGCAGGCCCTGGCCAGGATCGAATACGAAAGGTATGCCGGCATCGGCGAACTGCCGGGCGTGCAGCAGCATCGCATCGCGACCATCCGGAGAGACCATTCCCCAGCTGATACCCGCGTCCTCGGGAACATCGATCTCGTGGGCGTGATTCATGGCACCGGGATGAAAGGCCGTGATCTGGTTATCGTCCATGTCGGTGGTGATATAGGCCTGAGCCGTGTAAGCCTCGGGCACGGCATGCAGATATCTCCGGGACAGTTCGTGGCGATCCATCCAGTCGGCGTACGGCGCGAAATCGCTGCCGACGGCACCCATTGCGTGACCTTCGCCGCCCAGCAGCCGCAGGTTGTACACGATATTGCCGGCGCAGCCGCCGAATTCCCGCCGCATTTCCGGGACCAGAAATGCCACATTGAGCATGTGAATCTGATTCGGCAGGATCTGATCGGCGAACCTGCCCGGAAAAACCATGATGCTGTCGTAGGCAAAAGATCCACAGATCAGTGCCGACATGGCGACTTCCTCCTGCTCAGACGCGAGGGATTGAATCTCAGGCCTCGGATGCGGGCTCCCAGGCCACGTCGAGCTGTCGGGCTGCGCGGACGTCATCCAGCCGGCGCACCGGGGTCGTGTACGGGGCGCCCTTCAAGGTTTCGGGATCCGTTCGGGCTTCCTCCAGGATGCTCGTCATGGCCTCGACGAAACCATCAAGCACTTCCTTGGCCTCCGTCTCGGTCGGCTCGATCAGCAGGCACTCCGGCACCAGCAGCGGAAAATAGGTCGTCGGCGCATGATAGCCGTGATCCAGGAGTCGCTTGGCGAAATCCATGGCTGTCACGTTCAGTTCCTTGGCCTGCTTTTTCAGGGTGACGATGAATTCGTGGCTTGCGCGGCGTTCCGGATAGGCCAGGTCGAATCCCCGATCCCGCAGACGTGCTGCCAGATAGTTCGCATTGAGAGTCGCGAATTCGGCCACCCGACTCATGCCTTCCCGCCCAAGCAAACGTGCGTAGACATAGGCCCTCAGAAGAACGCCCGCATTGCCCGCGAAAGCCGACAGCCTGCCAATAGACTGCGGGAAATCCTTCTCGTCCATCCAGCGGTAGCCGTCGTCGTCCTTGCCGACCACCGGGATGGGCAAAAACGGTACGAGGCGCTCGCCAACACCGACGGCGCCGGAGCCAGGCCCTCCGCCACCGTGAGGCGTGGAGAAGGTCTTGTGCAGGTTCATGTGAATGACATCGAAACCCATGTCGCCCGGCCGCGCTTTCCCAAGGATGGCATTCAGATTGGCGCCGTCGTAATAAAGCAGTCCTCCGGCCTCGTGCACCAGGTCGGAGATTTCGAGAATCCTCCGCTCGAAAACGCCCACAGTGGAAGGATTGGTCAACATGATGCCGGCCGTGTTGGGCCCCAGGACCGATTTCAATGCCTCCAGGTCCACGTCCCCGTCGTCCTTCGTGGGGATTTCGATCACTTTGCAGCCACACATGACGGCGGTTGCCGGGTTGGTTCCGTGGGCGGCGTCGGGAACGATCACTTCCGTTCGGTGGTCATCCCCCCGGGAGCGGTGATAGGCGCGGATCATGGCCACGCCGGCGAACTCGCCCTGGGCTCCGGCCATGGGCGTCAGGGAAACCGCATTCATGCCGGTTACCGACTTGAGGATCTCCTGGAGTTCCCACATGCACTCCATGAATCCCTGTCCGCTGGACGTGGGGCCCAGCGGATGGCGACCCAGAAATTCGGGCAGCATGGCAAGTTGATTGCAGGCCCGCGGGTTGTACTTCATGGTGCAGGAACCCAGCGGGTAAAAATGCGTATCGATGGAGAAGTTCTGCTGGGAAAGCCGGGTGAAATGCCGCACTGTCTGCAGCTCCGAGACTTCCGGCAGTCGCGGCCGTTCCTTGCGGCGCAGATGCTCCGGAATGGTGGCGCTGCCCGCGCCCCTGGGCGCCTGGGCGTAAGCCCGACGCCCCGGCCGGGATTGCTCGAAAATGACGGGTTCGGTCATGCTGACTCCGGATGGATCGCCTAGGCCAGGGCCTTCAGCGCCGCATCGTAGTTTGGCTCCTGGCCGATCTCGGGCACGAGCTCGGCATGAATGACGGTATCGTTTTCGTCCAGCACCAGCACCGCGCGGGCGCAAAGACCGGCGAGGGGGCCGTCCTCGATGAGAACACCGTAGTTGTTCGCGAACTCCGGTGATCGCATGGTGGACAGCGGGACTACGTTCTCCAGCTCGTCCGCTCCGCAGAATCGCTTCAGGGCGAACGGGAGGTCGGCGGAGATCATAAGCATCACGGCGTCGTCATGCTCCCGGGCGTAGTCGTTGAACTTCTTTGTCGAGACCGCGCAGACAGGTGTATCGACGCTGGGGAAGATTGACAGCAGCTTTTTCTTGCCGAGCCATTCTCCGAGAGACACATCGTTCAGGTCGGTATTGGTCAGCGTGAAGTCCGGCGCCTTCGAGCCCACTTTCGGCAGATCTCCGACGGTGTGAATCTCGTTATCGTGTAGCGTGATCGTGGCCATGAGTGCCTCCCGAGTATGTTCTGGATTATTGCCAGGTCGTTCAGGCGACCCGGGCCTCCCGCATGATATCCCCGAGCGCCGAGGTGTAAGCTTCGATATCCCCGTCGCTCTTTGTCTCGGTTGCGCAAACGAGCATCGCGTTACCGAGTTCCGGAAACTCCCCGGACAGGTCCAGTCCTCCGAGGACGTCCTTCTCGGCGAGCGCCGCCAGCACCGGGCCGACGGGCCGATCGAGGCGGACGACCGCCTCGTGAAAGCGCGGCCCCCGAAACGCAATCGATATCCCGTCCACGGCCTCGAGACTCCTGACCAGCCGCTCCGTGTTCTCCATACAGGCCTGGGCCACATGCTCCAGACCCTCGGCACCGAGAAGACTCATATAGATGGTCGCCGCCGTCACCATCAATCCCTGGTTGGTACAGATATTGGAAGTCGCCTTGGAACGCCGGATATGTTGCTCGCGGGCCTGAAGGGTCAGGGTGAATCCCTGTTTTCCGTCCAGGTCCACGGTTCGTCCGACGATCCGGCCCGGCATTTGGCGAACAAAGGCCTTCTTGGCCGTGAGGAGGCCGAAATAGGGGCCGCCGGAGGACAAGGGCACGCCCAGGGGCTGACCCTCTCCACAGGCGATATCTGCGCCCGTTTCGCCCCACTGCCCGGGCGGCTTCAGCAGAGCGAGAGAAATCGGATTGACGACCCCGATCACCAGCGCCCCCTGCGCATGGGCCCAGTCCGTCAGCTGGTCGACTTCCTCCAGGTTGCCGAAATAGTTCGGCTGCTGGATCACCAGGGCGGTAATGTCTTCCCCTTCCAGACTGGCCAGCTTCGACAGATCGGTGAGGCCGGTCTCGGTATCAAGCCCCAGTCTCTCGAAGACCAGTCCCTGGTTGCCGGCAATGGCGTTGCAGACCTTGACGTAAGTAGGATTCACGGCGCCGGCAATAAGGATTCGCGCGCTCTTGGACTTGCGGTTCGCCCGAACGGCCATCAGCGCGGCCTCCGCTACGGCCGAAGCCCCGTCGTACAGCGAGGCATTGGAAACTTCCAGACCCGTGAGTCCCGACATCATGGTCTGGTATTCGTAGATCAGCTGCAGCGTTCCCTGGCTGGCTTCGGCCTGATAGGGGGTATAGGCGCTGTAGTACTCGCCCCGAGTCGTAATCTCCCAGATCACCGCCGGAATATGGTGCTCATAGGCGCCGCCTCCGAGGAAACACAGGGGCGTCCCGTCCCGCCGCGCGCGGCCTTTCATCAGCCGCTGAACCTCCATCTCGACCAGCCCGGGCGGCACGCCCTCCAGGGTTTCGACTTTCAGAGACTCGGGAATCTCCTCGAAAAGACGCCCGATATCCTCGACGCCAATCGCATCGAGCATCGCGGCAACATCAGCTTCGTTATGGGGAATGAATGGCATATCAGGTCAACTTGGGGTCATTCCGGACGAAAATACGCTTTCTAGTCCTCGAGGGTGGCCTCGTAGCTTGCCGCGTCCAGCAGTTCATCGAGCTCCGACGGGTTACTCAACTGGATCCGCATGATCCAGCCGTCCCCGTAGGGATCCTGATTGACCAGTTCCGGACTGTCCGACAGCGCGTCGTTGGCTTCGGTCACTTCACCGGTCACTGGACTGTATACGTCTGAAGCCGCCTTTACGGATTCCACCACGGCGCACGCATCGCCCGCGGCAACCTCAGAGCCCTCCTCCGGCGGTTCCACGAAAACCAGGTCACCAAGCGCCGACTGGGCATGATCGGTGATGCCCACCAACACGGAACCGTCCTCCTCCTCCCGTACCCATTCGTGAGACTTGGTGTACTTGAGATCGCCAGGTACGTCACTCATGTTCAGTCTCCCTCACAAAAAGCGGGCCTGAGCCCTTGGCAAATTCTAGCTAAACCCGCGCCTTGCCGTGGCGGACAAAGGGCGGCCTCACTACCCGGGCGGTCAGCCGCTTGCCGCGAATCTCGACCTCCACGGTGCTCCCGGCCCCGGCGGGCACGCGCGCCAGACCGATGGAACGGTTCAGTGTCGGCGAAAAAGTCCCGCTGGTCACCTCTCCGTCCCCATGATCCTCCGTGATGACTCGCTGGTGGGCCCGGAGAACGCCCCTGTCCTCCAGCAGCAAACCCACGAATTTTCTCGGCACACCCTCGGCCCGCTGGGCCTCCAGCGCCCTGCGGCCAATGAAATCACGGTCCGTCGGATCCCAGGCCACCGTCCAGCCCAGCCCCGACTCCAGCGGGGTGGTGGTCTCATCCATGTCGCTCCCGTAGAGATTCATGCCGGCCTCGAGCCTGAGGGTGTCCCGGGCTCCGAGGCCACAGGGTCGAACGCCTGCGCTGTCAAGAGCCCGCCACAATTCCGCCGCCCCGTCGGAGGGCACGATGATCTCCCACCCGTCTTCGCCAGTGTAGCCCGTCCGCGCGACAAATAAATCGCCCAGCCGGACAGCAAAAAATGGTTGCAGAGAAAGAGCCGTCTCGCGCTGCGCCTCCGGCAGACAGGCCGACGCCTTCTCCCGGGCGTTAGGCCCCTGGACGGCGATCATCGAGAGATCCGGCCGCTCTCTGATTTCCACATCGAAAGCCGCCGACCGGTCCTTCAACCAAGCGAGATCCTTGTCGCGGGTCGCCGCATTGACCACCATCCTGTAGTCCCCGTCTCCCAGGAAGTATGTGATGAGATCGTCGATGATCCCGCCGTCCTCGTTGAGCATGCAGCCATACAGTGCCTTGCCGGGCGACAAAAGCTTGCCCACGTCATTTGCCAGGAGCCGCTGCAGGAAGTCCCTGGCGCGGGAGCCTCTGACATCGACAACGGTCATGTGCGAGACGTCGAACATACCGGCGTCGGAGCGCACCGCGTGATGCTCCTCGATCTGGGAACCGTAATGAACGGGCATGTCCCAGCCGCCGAAATCCACCATCCTGGCCCCGCTCTCGACGTGGACATCATGCAAGGCGGTCGTCTTTCCCATGGGGTCTCAACTCCCGGTTTTAAGGCCGTATAAGGACACTAAATAAACAGGGCGGCGGGCCTGTCGGCCCGCCGCCCCTCTGTCCGGTTACCTGAGAGATTCCGCCTCTGCGGGTTCGCCCGCAAAGGCCGCTCACCTTCGGTGGGTCGCCGTCGCGACCGCTCTCCAGAGCCAACCCGGTTCCTTCCGTCCTTCTGCCTGAGCGTTTACGGGCGAGTTGCGCCTTCGGCGTCCCGCATCTAAGGGGATCTCTCCGGAGGAACCTTTACGTTGGATCGTGAATAATATCCGAACCACCGCCACGCGGCCAACCGCGGCGGGATACGATAAAATTCCACCCCCGGCCCCCGCGCCGGCCAGAGCCCGCACTGCCCGAAATGACCGTGAGCATCCACAGGAAAAAAACCGTAGGCGTAGCCGTCGATCATGTACTGATTGGCGGCGGGGCCCCCGTGGTCGTGCAATCCATGACGAACACTGACACCGCGGACGTCGACGGGACCGTGCGCCAGGTCGCCGATCTGGCTCGCGCCGGCTCGGAGCTGGTGCGAATCACCGTGAATAACGAAGCGGCCGCCGGCGCGGTTGCCCGCATTCGCGAAAGGCTCCACTCCCAGGGCATCAATGTTCCGCTGGTCGGGGACTTTCATTTCAACGGCCACAAGCTCCTCACCCGGTACCCGGACTGTGCCGATGCGCTGTCGAAGTACCGCATCAATCCAGGCAATGTCGGCCGGGGGAGCAAACGGGATCCGCAATTTGCGGCCATGATCGAGGTGGCCTGCAAACATGAACGCCCCGTCAGAATCGGGGTCAACTGGGGAAGTCTTGACCAGGATTTGCTCACGCGGCTCATGGACGAGAACTCACGCAGCGAGAACCCGGCAGACGCCAACGAGGTCGTCCACCAGGCCATGATCGCTTCGGCGCTGGAAAGCGCGGAACGCGCCGAGGAACTGGGGCTGCCGCGAAACCGGATCATTCTGTCATGCAAGATGAGCGGCGTGCAGGACCTGATCGCCGTGTATCGGGCCCTTTCAGCGAGCTGTGATTATCCCCTGCACCTGGGCCTGACCGAGGCGGGTATGGGATCCAAGGGCATCGTGTCTTCGACTGCCGCCCTGGCCGTACTGTTGCAGGAGGGTATCGGGGACACCATCCGTATCTCCCTGACGCCGGAGCCCGGCGGTGATCGCACCCGCGAAGTCATCGTCGCCCAGGAAATTCTTCAAAGCATGGGACTGCGCGCGTTTGCACCGATGGTCATCGCATGTCCCGGCTGTGGACGGACAACCAGTACCTTCTTCCAGGAACTGGCTCGTCAGATCCAGGACCATATCCGCGATCGCATGCCGGAGTGGAGACGTCGCTACGCGGGCGTCGAGGACATGAGCGTTGCGGTGATGGGCTGTGTCGTGAACGGCCCCGGGGAGAGTAAACATGCGAATATCGGCATCAGTCTCCCGGGCACCGGGGAGCGCCCGGTGGCGCCCGTTTACGAAGACGGAGAGAAGACCGTCACCCTGAAAGGCGACACGATCGCGCAGGAATTCCAGTCGCTGGTCGAAGCGTACGTGGAAAGGACCTACCGGCCGCGAAGCGGCTGAGGAATCCCGGTCGACCGAGCCCTGTATGTCGCACCGCGTCATGGCCCTGCAGGGCCGGCTGATAGAATATGCGAATAACATTCGCCTCGGAGGTGCGCATGGGCAAAAGCACGAAATACGCTTCCAAGATCCCGGACGACAACGGCTTCATCCAGTATTCGGACGAGGAGAACCGGATCTGGAGCGAACTTTATGCGAGGCAGATGGAAATCCTTCCTGGCCGGGCCTGCAGCGCCTATCTGAATAATCTGGAGGAGCTTGGACTGCCGCGAGACCGCGTACCGCAGTTGCCGGATGTCTCGGAGGTGCTCCGCCAACGCACCGGCTGGGAGGTTGCGCCGGTGCCCGCACTCATACCCTTCACCGAGTTTTTCAATCTTCTCGCCAACAAAAAATTCCCTGCCGCCACTTTCATCCGCTGCCGAGACGAGATGGAGTATCTGCAGGAACCGGACATCTTCCACGAGGTCTTCGGACACTGCCCGTTGCTTCTCGACGAGGGTTTCGCTGCCTTCAGCCACGCCTACGGCAAGGCAGGCGTAGCGGCCCGCAAGGAAGATCATGCCATGCTCGCCCGTCTGTACTGGTTCACCGTAGAGTTCGGCCTCATCAGGCGTCCGGGCAGGGAGTTGCGAGCCTACGGTGCCGGTCTATGTTCCTCCATCGGCGAGGTCCAGTACGCGCTCGACAGCAATGTGCCGGTGCGCAAGCCCTTCGATCCCGTCGATGCGCTTCGGACACCGTACCGTATAGACATCTATCAGACGGTCTATTTCGTTATCCAGAGTTCCGACGATCTCTACCGGCTGGCGCAATTGAACCTGCTGGATATGATTGTAGAGGCGCGCCGGCTCGGCATGCATGCACCGACGTTCCCGCCCAAGCAGAAGGCCGCCGGCTGAACATCCCTACCTTTGACCGTCCGAGGTTGACATGACCGATCTGACTTCCAAACGATGCGAACCCTGCGAGGGCGGTGTCGCTCCCATGAGCCACGAGGAAGCCGAGGCCCTGATGGGGGAACTTCATGACGACTGGAGCCTTTCCGAAGACGGCGCGGAGATCCATCGGGATTTCTACTTCAAGGGCTTTTACAAAACCATGGCTTTCGTCAACGCCGTAGCCTGGGTTGCCAACGCGGAGAACCATCATCCGGACATGGAAGTCGGGTGGGGCCACTGCAAGGTGCGATACTCGACTCACGCCATTGGCGGTCTGTCGCAGAACGATTTCATCTGCGCCGCCAAGATCGACGCCCTCCTGCCGGCAGACTAGACGCTACCACCGCATCGAGAAAGCCACGCCGACCCGGTCGGGCCCCACCACCGGGACGATCTTCGTGTTGTCCCGGGGATCGACCAGCCACCAGTTCCAGCCAACGGCTATCGCGCCGCCGGCGAGGACATCCCAGCCGTCGTGTTCGTCGGCATCGATGCGCGTCCACCCCACATAAGCGGACAAGAGATAGGCCGGCCACGCGTCCCGCCATCCATATCGGCGATGGAGAAACGCCGCGCCGGCGAAGGCCGTAGCTGCATGGCCCGAGGGAAACGCCTCGTCGTCGCCGTTGGGACGAGACTTGTCGATGGTTTTCTTCAGGGCGTAGGTGGTGACGACGGTTCCGGCAAAAGCCTCGAGGAACTGCTTCCGCCCGTCGGCGTCGTCTCGCCGCCAGGCCAGGGCGTAGGCGGCCGCCGGGATGGCAACCCGAAGAACATCGCCGCTTGTCTCCACCTGGTCAGCAGCCGCTCCGCGTCCCAGGACGGTGATCGCCGCAACAACGAACCAGATCCCGCCTTTCACGATTCCTCATCCATCGCCAGGCGTCGGGTCGACGTCAGCGGTGGATCGAAGAGCCTGCCAAAGCCCTTGGCCGCCAGTCGTGAGGCGGCGTCCGCGGACCGATGATCACCCCGGGTTTCGATTGCCCACTGAGCATGTTCGCTCAGAAGCGCCAGCGCCACGGCGCGACCGAGAGTCAGCGCCAGTCGGCGCGCACCCGCCTCCAGGGCATCTCGCTCCGCCGGCGCCGTTCGCTGTTCGTACCACTCCACCAGACGCCTGACGGTGGATTCAGCGAGAACGGTCGCTTCGACAAGCCGAGGATCCGAGCAGGCGGCGCGGCATCGCCTCACCAGGGCCGACAGTGGCTCAAGGCCGCCAACATCGGCAAGGGCCCGGAGGAGATCCAGGGACAGCACGTTGGTGGTGCCTTCCCAGATCGGCAGTACCTGGCTGTCCCGGAACAGGGCGGGCAGCCCCGTATCCTCCACGTACCCGGCGCCTCCGAATGCCTCGATCCCCTCGCGGCTGCACAATGCCGCAATCCTTCCCGTGGTCAGCTTGGTCAGCGACGTCAGCAGTCGGAACTCCTGCTCGGCCAGTTCACTCAATTCGCCGCACTCCCTGCGCCCGAGGAGATCCACGAGGTGAAAGCACAGGTGCAGACAGGCTTCGGTTTCGCCCTGCATATCCGCCAGCGTGTCGAGATGCAGGGGCTGCTCTGCCAATAGCCGGCCGAAGGCATGCCGCCGTCGGGCGTAATCCCTTGCCAGGGCAACCGCACGCCGCATGGACGCCACGGCGCAAACGCTGTTCCACGTGCGGGTCATCTGAAGCATGGGCACGATGTCGCCGACGCCCCCGCTGGTGCCCTTCACCAGGTGGGCAACAGTGTCCTCGAGAATCAGTTCCGCGGTCGGTACTTTTCGTGTACCGAGCTTGTCCTTCAGACGGCATACCCGGATACCGTTAAGGGCACCTGATTCATCGCGCGTCTCGACGTAGAAGAGCGCCAGTCCCCGGCTGCCCGACGGATTGCCTTCCGGCCTGGCCAGCGTCAGCGCCATTTCCGACGTCACTGCCGAAGTGAACCACTTGCGGCCGCTCAGCTTCCAGTGTCCCTGTTGCCTGGTGGCCACGGTTTCCGAATGCCCAACGTCTGACCCGCCGGCGGCTTCGGTCATCCACTGCCCGCTGGTCCACGCCTGCGCCGGATCGCGATGCAGAAGCCGGCCGACAGCGCGCTCGACAAGTGACCTGTTGCCGGAATCCATGAGTGTTCGGGCGGCACCGTCGGTCATGGCCAGCGGACACGTGTAGACGTCGGAAGACGGATGAAAAAGATAGACCAGGCCGAATTGAAGGCTGCGGGAAAGCGGGCCCCATCGGTTTTCATAGCCTTCCGCCACCAGGCCGAACTCGGCGGCGATCGTGGCCGCCCTCCGCCAGAGCGGCGACAGTTCGATCTGATCGATCCGGTTCCCCCAGGCATCCCACCGAGTCAATACCGGCTCATTGAGCCGATCCTCGAGCTGCAGCCGGTAAAGCTCGTCCCCGGCCAGTTCGCCCATGTCCCGGAAAAGCGGTTCCACGTCGCGCAGCCGCTCTCCGAAACGGCGCGACATTAGCGAACGGAAAGCCCGATCCTCGCGATATTGATTGCCCAGGCGGGGCGGCTCCTGGGAGAAGAAACGGTCCGGACCGGACATCAGATTCCCATTTTGTTGAGCGCGTCCGCGATCCGGCCAAGGATCATGGTCAATGTCGGGTGCGATGTCTCGAACCTGTCCACATAGCTGCGCAATGGCTCTGTCACTCCATGCCCTTCCTGGGCCGTGCCGGGCCGCTCGGACTCGAGGACATGGCCGATCCGGCTTCGCAACTCCTCCAGCGCCGCCCGTTCCTCATCGCTCACGTCCGGATTCCGGTCCAGCTCCGATTCGAGTTCTTCAAGCAGCCCGGTCAGTTCCCGCTCTGGCATCCTGTTCTCCGCTATGCCTGTTTTTGCCATGCTTCCGACGGACGGGCGAATTTCGGCAGGTCGCCGCTGATACCCATAGCGCGTCGAACGATCTCATTCTTCACCAAAGGCGTCTCGTTTACGAGAGCCGCGCCCGCGCGGCGCAAGGCTCCCGTCACCGGACCCCTCGCACGGAACAGCCTGCCAATGGCGTCAATGCCATGGGCCGCCACCAGATTTTCGCCCTTGCGCCAGCGTTCGTAACGCCGAAGAACGCGAAAATCACCCGGATCGCGGCCCGAGTTCTTGGCGTCGATGACCACCTCGGCCAGTGCCGCGGCATCGAGCAGGCCCAGATTGACACCCTGACCGGCCAGTGGATGGACCGTGTGCGCCGCATCGCCAATGAGCGCTGCTCTGCCGCTGATGTAGGACCGGGCACTTTGCATCCGCAGTGGGAACGCAAAGCGCTGCCCCGTCCCGGTGATCCTGCCCAATGCCCCCTCGGTAGCATGCGTAAGTTCCTCGAGGAACTCCTTCGTCCCGATCTCCGTCAGGCGGCGCGCCTCCTCCGGCGACGTAGACCAGACCACGGAAGATCGTCCGTCGGCCAGCGGCAGGAGGGCCACCGGACCCTCCGGGAGAAAGCGCTGCCACGCAGTCTGCAGATGCGACCGCTCAGTGCTGACATGACAGACAACAGCGGTCTGGTCATAGGGCTGGCAGCGGGTTTCGATACCCAGCATCTCCCGCGTGGGCGAACCCGTTCCGTCCGCACCCACCACCAGTCTTGCGCGAAGGGTGGATCCGTCTTCCAGGCTGATCGAAGCCCGGCGCCCTGTCGCCTGGATTTCGGCGGCTCTCGCGGGGCAGACCAGGCTGACGCAGTCAAGATGCTTGAGCCTCTCGATCAGCGCATGCTGGATCAGGTCGTTCTCCACAATGTGACCGAGCTCCGCTTCACCGATGTCCGCCGCGTCGAAGCGCACGGTTCCGGGGGCGCCGATACGATGTCCGCTATCCCAGACGCACATCTCCCGATAAGGGCTTGCGCGGGCAGCAAGAATTGTCTTCCAGACGCCCGCGGCCTTCAGAATGCTCGATGACGCGCGGGAGATGGCGGAGACACGGGGCCCATAGTCCGCACCGGCATCGAATATCGCAGGCTCGCGGATGTCCAGCACCGCAATGGATATCTCGTCTCCCTGTTCCGCCAGCAGGCAGGCGAACGCCGCGCCGACCATGCCGGCGCCGATCACGACGATCTCCGCCTCTCTGCTCACGACAGGGGTATGCCTCGGGCAAGCCGCGGTAGCCGACCACGAATACCCATGGCCTGACGGGCGAGAGCCTTCTTCGGGGCAGGGACCAGATCCAGGCCCAGCAAACCCAGCCGCCGCGCCGCCCCGACGGGCGCCAGGGGGTTGGTAAAGAGTCGGGCCAGGGAGTCGGTCATGGCGGCAACTCTGCGCTGATCCGCCGCCCTCCATTCCGCGTAGGCTTCAAGGACGGAGGCCGCCCCGGGGTCTGTCCCTGCCCCGACCGCATCGGCAATCACGTCGGCCAGCGCCGCCACATCCCGGAGCCCAAGGTTGAAGCCCTGACCGGCGACCGGGTGAATCGAATGCGCGGCGTTCCCGATCAGCACTACCCGGAGGTCGGACTGGCGTCGGGCCCGAATCAGGCGCAATGGATAGCGCGCGCGGC
>Ga0209536_100000185_pt1 | contig 96485 bp, 96 predicted proteins | sample DeeMarSeWOR28_12_FD_187461 | JGI IMG/M metagenome (GOLD analysis project Ga0209536, IMG submission 187461) | Marine sediment microbial communities from White Oak River estuary, North Carolina - WOR-2-8_12 (SPAdes) (version 2) | ecosystem: Environmental > Aquatic > Marine > Intertidal zone >... | reverse complement strand
AGTGGACTTGTCGGGATTTGAACCCGAGGCCTCCTCCATGCCAAGGAGGCGATCTTCCGAGCTGATCTACAAGCCCTAAGTAAACACCCACTAAACAAGGAATAGCAAATAAAATTTACGCACAATAAAGTTTTTGATAAGAAATTGTATTTTTTATAATAATGAAAAAAAAAGAATTGGAAATTATTTTACAAAAAATTCCAACCTTTGAAACTCCTTCTCCAACTCTTGAACAATATATTACTCCAGCACATATTGCTGCTGACATTATTTTTATTGCACATCAATTTGGAGATATAAAAGAGAAAATTGTATTTGATTTAGGCTGTGGAACTGGAATATTTGCAATTGGTGCAAGTCTTACAGGTGCTAAAAAAGTCATTGGATATGATATTGATAAAAAGATCATAGAAAAGGCAAAAAAATATGCAAATGAAAATAACTTATTTATCGAATTAATAGAAAAAGATATTTTAGATATAAATGAAACATGTGATACAATTCTTATGAATCCGCCATTTGGTGCTCAAAAAAGTAATTTAAAGGCAGATAGGAGATTTATTGAAAAAGGATTTAAAATTTCTAAAGTGATTTACACTATTCATCTAACAAAAACAATATCTTTTTTAGAAAAAATGATTTCTTCTCTTAACGGAGAAATTACTTTCTATAAAAATTATATTTTTCCAATTAAGCATACTTTCAACTTCCATGAAAAGAAAAATGTTGAGTATAATGTAACTTTATTAAGGATTCTTACAAAAAGGTAATAAATAGGTTTTTTTATCCTCAACCCTTAAAAAAGCAATTTTTTAATAAAATTGCATAGAAATTACATAATTAAATAGAGGTATCCAAAAATATAATAATATATTACTTTATCTGGCTTAGACCTAAAGATAGAAAAATTAAAAGGAATGTGATTATATTGGCACGAACTAAAACAAAGAAATTCAGAGGATCAATGACACACGGTAAAGGTAAGAAAGCTGGTCGAGGTGCTGGATTAAGAGGCGGCAGAGGAAATGCAGGTCTATTGAAACATAAATATATGCATATGATAAAAAATATGCCAGATCATTTTGGAAAACATGGGTTTAAAAGACATCCAAGTATTACAAAAAGTAATAAAACCATAAATATTGGTCAACTTGAAGATTTGTTCCCTGGAAAAAGCGATATTAATCTTACAAAGGAAGGTTTTGATAAATTACTTGGTAGCGGAAAATTGAATAAAAAACTTAAGATTACAGTTAATGAGGCTTCTGAAAAAGCCATTGCAAAAATAAAAGAAAAAGGCGGGGAACTGATACTTCCTGAAATTTCCAAAGAACAAGAGTTAGAAGATAAAAAATTAAATGAAGAATAGATAAAATTTGGGTTTGAAAAATGGCAGAGGAAAAAAAGAGTCGATTATACAGTTTAAAACCTATTATCGAAAGATGGCCTGCTGTGGCTAAACCGGAAGGTCATGTTAATTTTAGAACGAAAATATTTTGGACAATTCTTTGTTTGATTCTTTATTTCATAATGACAAATGTCATGATCTTTGGCATGCAGGAAAGATTTGTAGATTTATTTGAAAATTATCGTTTTATTATGGCAGGAGCTTCTGGTTCTATTATGCATCTTGGTATAGGACCAATTGTTACAGCATCCATTATTTTACAATTATTTGTTGGTGCAAAAATTATAAAACTTGACTTAACCAAAAAGGAAGATAAGGCAATCTATCAGGGTACACAAAAGATACTTGTAATTGTTATGATTATCGTTGAAGCTGTTCCCCAGATATTTGGTTACTTAAGACCAAGCGAGGGTTTAATTGGTCTTGCTGGAGGGGAAGGTGTAGCAAACTTCCTCATAATTCTTCAATTAGTAATTGGAGCTTTACTTGTATTTTTCATGGATGAACTTATTTCAAAATGGGGTATTGGTTCTGGAATTTCATTATTTATTGCTGCAGGCGTATCACAAGCAATTTTTACTGGACTTTTTAACTGGTTACCAGCATCTGGGGCAGGTGAGTTAAGTCTTGGTAATCCCCCTAGTGGTGTAATACCTGGAACTTATTTTTTAGCAACCCAAATGACACTAGAAGATATGGTAGGAGGAGGATATCAAACGCTTTTTATCGGTAATTCGCGTATTGGATACGAAAATGCCATTGTACCATTACTTGGAACAATAGTAATATTTTTAATTGTGGTTTATGCTGAATCTTCTCGAATAGAGCTACCACTTGCTCATGGAAAAGTGAGAGGTGCAAGAGGTAGATATCCTATTAGATTAATTTATGCTTCAAATATTCCTGTTATTTTAATGGCTGCTCTTCTTGCAAACATAAACATGTTTGCAATGCTTTTATATCAATCAAATGTACCGTTATTAGGACGTCAATGGTGGATTGGAGCTTATGATACAACAATAAGCACACAGCCTATTGCTGGAGGTGCATGGTATCTATCAAGCCCTGGAGGAATTAATAGTTGGTTAATACCAATAATGGCTGGTGGGGATGGTATTGGCCATGATTCTGTTCAATATGCTTTGAAAGTAATAATATATTTATCTGTAATGATTATTGGGTCAATTCTATTTGCTAAGTTTTGGATTGAAACAACAGATATGGGTCCATCTGCTGTTGCAAGACAAATCCAAAGCTCTGGAATGCAAATACCTGGTTTCAGAAGAGATCCTCGTGTATTAAGAAAGGTTCTTGAAAGATATATACCTGTTGTAACTGTTATTGGAGGAGCTGCAGTAGGCGCTCTCGCTGGTTTTGCAGATTTAATCGGAACCGTTGGTAGAGCAAGCGGTACAGGCGTTCTACTTACAGTAGGTATAATTATTCGTCTGTATGAGGATATTGCAAAAGAACAAGCAATGGAAATGCATCCTGTACTGAGAGGCTTCTTTGGTACTGATTAAAATCTATTGATAAGGTGAGTTATGGGAGTAATTGTTGTTACTGGTTTACCTGGGGTGGGAAAAACAACTGTTATGAAAAAAGCAGCCGAAGGGATGGATATTAAATTTGTAACATTTGGTACAGTAATGGCCGATATTGCAATAGAAACAGAACTAGTAAAAGATAGAGATGAAATGAGAAAACTTAACTTAGAGCAACAAAAGAAACTTCAAATCAAATCAGCAGAAAAGGTTGCCAGTATGGGAAATGTAATTCTAGATACACATTGTACAGTAAAAACACCAAAAGGTTATATGCCAGGTCTTCCTGAATGGGTAATTAAAAAATTAAATCCCACATCAATTGTTGTTGTCGAAGCCGATTCTAAAGAAATATACAACAGAAGGGCAAATGATCCATCTAGAAATAGAGATCCAGATACAATTGAACAGATATCTGAGCACCAAATGATTAATCGAGCCGCTGCTATGGCTTATGCAGCATTGAGTGGTGCAACAGTCAAAATAGTTTTTAACCATGATAATGCTATAGATGCTGCAGTAAAACAGGCAGCACCTGTATTAAAGTAGATGATAAGATGAAAAAATTTGATGATAAAGCACAAGGAAGCAATCTATTACTTTTACTAATATTTATGATGCTTATTATTTTTATAATGCCTACTTTGGGACCTATTCTAGGATATTATTTTGGTCTTGTTTTAGAGCCAATTATAGGTTTTGAAGGGCAATTTCCAATATTAACTTTATTTCTTTCCGGTCTTATTGTTGTTCTTCTATCATCAACCTTAACTAATTTCTTTACAGACTGGAAAAAAATGGGTGAATCACAAGAAATTACAAAAGCTTTTCAAAAAGAAATTACAAAAGCAAGAAGGGAAGGTAATACAAATAGGGTAAATAAACTAATGAAAATGCAACCAGAAATCATGAGAAGACAGACTGAAGCATCAGGTGGAATGATGAAACCTATGGTGTTTTTAATCATATTTATTTGGCCTATTTTCATGTGGCTTAGAGCATTTCTTTCAGGACTTCCTCATTTTTATTTTACTCTACCTTGGAATAATGATGTTCCTCTTATTTCACAACAAACATTTATTATGCAAGCATGGCTCTGGCTTTATCTAGTATTTTCAATGGTTATTGGACAAATAATTAGACAGGGCTTGAAATATTTCAGTTGGTCCAATACATGGAAAAACATAAAAGCAAAAATAAGACCATCTGTTTAATACAATAGTATCATGGTTGTAATAACTATTAGTGGAACACCCGGTAGTGGAAAATCTACTGTTGCTAAAATTTTAGAAAAAAAACTTGGATTAAAATATGTTTACTCAGGTATGATTTTTAGACAACTTGCCAAAGAGTATAAGATGAATCTAGAAAAATTTGGGAAATATTGTGAACAAAATAGTGAAATTGATAAAAAATTAGATTCTCGTCAGAAAGAAATCCTTGAAAAAGGAGATGTCATCTTAGAAGGAAGACTAGCGGGTTGGATTGCATATAAGAATGATATACCTTCCTTAAAGGTTGCAATTGATACCGATTTAGAAACAAGAGCAAGGCGTATTGTAAATCGTGAGAAAGGCAGTATTAAGCTTAGAAAAAAAGAAATTATTGAAAGAGAGAGAAGCGAAGAATTGCGTTATAAAAATTATTATAAAATTAATCTTAAAGATAAATCTATCTATGATATTATTATTGACTCAAAAGATAAAACTCCTGAGGAAATAGCAGATATAATAATCAATGATATCAATTGATAAATACTTTTTATATATGCTTCTTATTTTAGAGAATAATAATGCCTGATAAAAAACACAATTTACCAACAGATAAAAAACATAAGCGAATAATTAAGGTTCAGGTTAAAACTAACACTAATTACGGTAAATCTCCAGATGAAAGAAGTATTGAGGAGCTTTTAAATTGTGGGGTAATAAATCTAGATAAACCAAGTGGTCCTACATCACATCAGGTTGATTCCTGGATAAAAGGAATTTTTAATATTGAAAAGGTAGGTCATGGTGGTACTCTTGATCCTAATGCAACAGGAGTTCTACCTATTGGTCTAGGTGATGCGACAAAAGCCTTACAGGCGCTTCTATTTGCAGGAAAAGAGTACATTGGAATAATGAAACTTCATAAAGATGTTGATAAAAAAAAGATATTGGAGGTATGTAAAAGTTTTATTGGCGAGATTTCGCAAGTTCCACCGTTAAGATCTGCTGTTAAGAGAGTCAAGCGGAAAAGACACATTTATTATTTTGATGTTATTCAAATCAAAAACAAAAATGTTTTATTCCGTGTTGGTTGTGAAGCAGGTACCTATGTCAGAACACTTTGTGTTGATATTGGTAAAAAATTAAAGACTAAGGCACATCTTGCTGAACTAAGACGTACAAGAGTTGCTAATTTATCTGAAGAAGATTCATTTATTTTACAGGATTTAAAAGACGCATATATTTTTTGGAAAGAAGAAGGAAATCAAATTGAATTAAAATCTATTATCCATCCATTTGAAATTTTACTTGATCATTTACCAAAAATAGTAATTCGAGATTCTGCAGTAGATGCTTTATGTCATGGTGCAAGTTTAGCTATTCCTGGTGTTGTAGAAATAGATACAGAAATAAAAAATGGTGATATGATTGCTATTATGACATTAAAAAATGAAGGTGTTGCTTTAGCCAAAACTATAATGTCAACAGAAGAAATTATTCAAAAGGACAAAGGAGTATGTGCTAATCTTGAAAGGGTTTTAATGAATAAAGGAACATACCCCTCAATCTGGAAAAAGGCTTAAAAGAAAAGTTTGTTTCCAGTATTTGTTTTTTGCCGAGGTGGCCCAGCCCGGAACGGCGCGAGCCTGGAGAGCTCGTGGGGACTTGTCCCCTCGGGAGTTCAAATCTCCCCCTCGGCGTAAATTTATAAGAAAAATTTAAACCCTTGAAAATAGCCTTTAAGAATTGAGATAAATAATATATTATCTTTCATTGGGTTTTTTAGTTGCATGTCAAGATTTTCTGTTTTTTCTTTAATAACAACAGATTTAATTATAACATCTTCAACTGGCCAATCCTGCATTCCATATTTTGTTGTTGTTTCTACTTTAGCAATAGCTCTAACTACTGACATAGTTCCTTTTGTTACTTTACCAAATACTGCATAATTGTCATCTAAAAAATGTTGAGATCCGTCACATATATAAAATTGATTTGTAGCGCTATTTGGATCAGAAGTTCTAGCCATACCTATTGCACCATCTACATGTCTTGCTTTAGGATGTATCTCTAAATCTATAGGACCAAATGGGCTTTCCTTTCGTGTACCATTTGGATAATGACCTCCACCTTGTATTACAAAATCATCAATAACCCTGTGAAAAACAAGACCGTCATAAAAACTAATATTTGATAGATTTAAAAAATTATTAACGGTATTTGGTACTAAATCTTTAAAAAGTTCAATTTTGATAGTTCCCATTGAAGTTTCAATGATTGCATATGGATTCTGACCATTAGCTAATTTATCAATTTCGATTTTGTATTTATGTAAATTTTTTGATATTTCATTTTTTGTGATATTAGTTGCATAACAATTATTTGTCATCGAGCATAATAAAAAAATATTGATTAAGAAAAAAAATGTTAAAAATATCTTATATTTTTTCATGATTATTTCCTCCCTTCAACACTATATAATTTTTATATAGTATAAACTTATTTAAATATTATCATAAAAAAATCTTATATTTTTATACCATTTTATTTTTTAGTAAACTAACCTTCACATATTTTTTATCTTCTTCATTTGCCTTAAATAAATCTATTTTATCAAGATGCATCAATCTTGCTACAATTAAATCAGGAATTGATTGAATACGAATATTGTAGATAGTAACACTATCATTATAAAATTCTCTTCTGTCTGCCAGCTCATTTTCAAGACCTGTTATTCTTCTTTGTAACTTAAGAAAATTCTCACCAGCCTTTAAATCTGGATAATTTTCAGCTATTGCAAAAATGGATTTCACAAGTTTTGATATAGCATTATCTGCTGCTGCCTTTTGAGATAAGGTATTTGATCCAATAAGAAAAGACCTAACTTTTGTAAGAGATTCAAGAGTAACCTTCTCATGTTTCATATATCCTTTAACAACATTAACAAGATTAGGAATCTCATTTGATCTTTGTTTTAATAAAACATCTATATTTGCCAAGGACTTGTCAATATTGTTTTTTAGCCTGACAAAATTATTGTAAACTATTAAGATAAATGAGAAAAAACCAATTATTATTAAAACTAAAACAACTAATAGAATTATTTCAATCAAATCAAACATTTTTAATTTTCACCACCTTACAATCATATATAATAAATCTAAATATAAAATAAAACTAAACCAAGTATTATTAAAAGCGATCCAAATAAAAATCCACATATAACAATACGGTTGAGATGCTTAAGAATCATTTTTTCATTTTTATCTGAGATATAATAAAATTTATCATGTTTTCCTTTTTTAATTATAATATCTTCAATCCCATCTATAACTGATGAATCTTTAACAAATGGATTATCTGCTGCAGTACCCATTATGTAAAGCTTATCTTTTGGTTGGATAAAACACTCAGTATACCTCATTGTTTTATTTATTTTAAATAAAGAACCTTCAAAATTAACATTTTCCCTTTGTAGGAATTGTTTTACAGTATCTGAGGGGTCTTTACCTAAACTTGATTTAAAAACATTATCAGTGGCAATATCAATCTTTGCATCAAGAGGGTCAACAAGCACCTTTCCAGTATCATCCTTTAAATAAAAATAAACATAGTTCCATCCTTTTTTAATTGTAACCCAATGAGCAGATTTCCCAGTGCTTCTAAGTTCATCGATTTTATAATTATAGTAAACACAATCCTTTTGTGTAAATGGACTTTTCAAAATATTATCAATACTTGGTACCACCTCACCAAATATCTCTACAAGCCCCATAGCAATTGATCTTATTTTTGAAGTTGGGATATTTTCTATAAGTCTTTTTTTTCTAAAAGATATTAATGCCCAAAAAAATAAACCAATTCCTAGTATTATTATAAAAATCTTAAACACTAGAAATTGAAAAACCATCAGTTATTAATTAGAAATATTGCATTTAAAGCTTTTTTAATTAAGAAATAAAATATTTGATGTAAAAATAATTAATTATTCTTTTTCCATTTGAACTCTACTTTCTTGTAATGAGGAGGTATCTTTTTACCATCCTTTGTTATGTAACCTTCAACAGGTTTCCATCTAATCCCATATTCTCCAATCTTACTATGTCGATGTTTCATTTTCATTTCCTCCATATATTTCTTTAAATTTTTTATAGCACATTAAATCTTAGAATTATTTGTATATAAAATTAACCAGTTAAAATGTCAAAATGTAAAACTATGATAATGACTTCCCTGTAAGAAAAAAATATTTTATTTGATATGAATATCTTCAACTAAAAATTTCAAATCTGCTCTAGGTTCAAATCCAACGTTTTTAGAAGTGAACACAAATAACTCCTGTGAAAAAAGAGGGGCAATTATTACATCATCAACAACAGCAATTTTAAATCCATCTTTTAAGAACTTCTGTCTTAAACTAGTATTCATTTCAAAAGAAGCTTTTTCTCCCAATATATCCACAGTAGAATTAGAATAATGTCCACTATTATAGAATCCTAAATAATTCTCACCCTCAGTTCTAATAAAATAATCATAAATTACTCCACCATCCACAGACACTGTTCCCCATCCTACAAGCCAAAGTGAAGTATTTTTTTCAATTACTACCTTTTTATTAAACTCTTCAGATGACATTTCATTAAGATTAATATTTATTCCTAATTCTGAAAGTTGCTCAGCAATTAATCTGCAATTTTCTTTATTGTAATCATACATTTCTGTTATACAATCCATTTCAATATCAAATCCATCTCCATAACCTGCCTCATCTAAAAGATTTCTTGCTTTTTCAATATCATAGGAGAGTCTTTCAATTTCAGGATTATATCCAAAAATGTAAGGAGTAATAAATTGAGTTGCAGGTATTGCTAGGCCTTGAAAAGGTCCATTTATTAATGGTTCAATGTCAATTGCATGATAGATTGCTTTTCTAACTCGTAAATCTGAAGTTGGATTTTTTCCATCTGGAAAGCCATAACTATTATTTTCTCTTAAATCAAATCCAATTAAATAGGTTGATAATGGTGCAAATTTTACAAGTTTGATGTTGTCATTTTTCAATATTTGATTAATTGATTCATTTACATTATAATCAATAATATCAACATTTCCAGATTCAAGTTGTTTTATCCTTTCTTCATCATCAGTTATTAGTTTAAAAATAACAGTTTTAATGCTTGGTTTTTCATCCCAATATTCACTAAAACGTTCAAGTTTGGTATAATTGTTTTCAACATATTCAACTAGTTTATATGCACCAGTTCCAATTGGCCAATCACTATCTGTTTCCTCGATATATTTTTTTGAAAAAACAATAAAACTTTGAGCAAATTTTGAAAGTAAAGTTGGATATGGTAATAATGTATTAATTTCAATAGTGAAATTATCAACTATTATTACATTATCTATAAAAGAACTGAAACTAATAAATATTTCATCGATACTGAATTTTACATCTTCAGCAGTAAAATCATAACCATTATGGAATTTTACATTCCTTCTTAAATTAAATCTCCATGTTAGATTATTTGGATTATTCCACGATTCGGAAAGAGCTGGAATTATTTTGAAGTTTTTATCAAATTCAACCAAACTATCAAAAATATTAGGTTTTATCGAAAGTTGGTTTTGTGCATTTAGTCTAAATGGATATATTGAACTATTATCAAAAAATGCTACGACTAATGTATCTTTTTTAGCATTTTCAAAACCATTATACTCATCTGATATTTCAATACAACCAATAAACAAAGTAATCATTAACAAAATAACTATCATTTTTCCAAATATTTTGTTAAACTTTATTTTATTAATCATTTTACTAAATGCAATGATAGAATATCTAACATTAAAAGATTTTCATAATTTAAAAAAAATTAAATAAAAAATTAATGAATTTTTTACTTTCTAAATCAATTTTCCCGAAAAAATCTAATATCAAATAAACTATCTAAACCCACTTTAATAATTTAATATCTGCATTATATAAATTATAACTTTGAACCAATCTTGAAAATTTTCAAACCAGCGTAATAATAATTGAGTAGATGGATTTATATTTCTAGAAATAAAAATTTTCTGCGTTATCCAATCACTTTCTTTGTTGTTTATATCTTTAGCTTTTGCTTTTATTGTGTATAAGTTTTTATTTTCCCATGTATGATTTACATAAACTGTTTCACCAGATTCAAATGGACCAATCCATTCTTCTAATGTATTATCCCCCCAATCAATATATAGATAAAAATCATCATTACCATCAGGATCTGTTGTTGAAAATGAATATTTATTTTCCTGACCAGATTTTCCAAATTTTGGACCATCTATTGTTGGTAAATTAGGTCTCCAATCATAAATAGACGGATCATAATCAACCCATTCTATTACATAACCTATATAACAACTACCATATTCGATATTAAAAAATCCATCGTACCCCCAAAATGTTCCCCAACTATTTTTTCCAATCCAGTAACCTCCATTGTCAATAGAGGGATCATCTTTCCAACCCAATAACATAACTTCGTGATTTAACCAATACAATTCTTCTTCTCTATAAGGAAAATAATCTGTTGGTTTATGATTTCTATATCCCCAATTATGAAATGTATTTGGATTTAATGGTACTTGCATGTATACACCAATTGGTCCTTTTTCAATTATAAGTGATTTTATTAATTCTCTATTTTCTGGACTATCATTACCTGCCCAGATTTGATCACAGTCAGTAATTGGAACAAGATTTTCATCCCAATCTGAGCATTTATCCTCACATGGTATATCATCACTTGCTTGGTAAGGAAAACAAGTATCAAAAAGTGCACCGTTGTGGTAATTTCCCTCTGGAGATGTATTCATCATTAATTCCAAAGCTTTATATCCCATTCCCCCTGAACATCCTTCTCCATATTGAAGAGCTGCAGCTGGCAAACACGAAAGAACGTATTGCTCAGAAAAATCTGGATCAATATTAGGGTTACCTTCTCTAATATTAATCACACTTTCTAAAACTCCAATTGCAGCAAATACTCCGCAACTACCACAATTACCTTGATCTTTTGCAGGAGTTGTCCAATCTCTTCCTTCAAAATTTTTCCAACTAAATTCATCTGGTGTATCAATTATTTCTATGACATCAAAATCAATATTATTTTTGAATGAATCCAATGGAAATGGTGTAATAACAGGGTAATTCTCATTAAAAAAATTATTGCCGATATTATTTTTATAAAACAAACATTCACATTCAGAATTTTTTTCGTTTTCGTTATAGCCAGAGACAAAACTAGATCCAAATAATATAATTATAAATCCTATTATCAGTCCTATTTTAAAAAAATATTTTTTCATATATAACCTCAAATATCTTATTTATTGAAGCATAGATAATATTTAACATTGTAATTTTTGTACAAATTTTACGAATAATAAAAATAAAATAACACTACGTTCAAATTTATAAAAAAATAATAATCTATTAGGGAAATTATTTATATTAATAATGTTATTGAAATACACATTATTGGGGGTTTTTATTTGCAAGACATTAGAATGACGATTAGGCTATCCCGACAAGACGCTCACATTATAGATATGTTTATAAAATCTGGAGAATATGCTACCAGATCTGAATTTATTAGAAGAGCAGTAAAGGAATACTCTCGAAATCATATGGACGAAATTACCAGAAAGACAAAAGCAATGAAAAAACTCCAGGACATGGTAAATAGTCTTGAACAAATCCAAGATTATTCAAAAAAATAATCTTTTGATTTTTTATTATAACCATGAGAGTTTGGGATATAAATCCAAATTTATTATGCCGCCAACATTTATTAGGTGAGCATAGAGAGATTCATGCTATATGGTCAATTATTATTCAAAATAAAAAAGGATATAAAAATCATCCAGAAACAAAAAGATGGAAAGGTAAACTTAAAGCACTTTTTAACAGACACGAGGAAATCGTAAAAGAAATGAATAAAAGAGGTTATAATCATAAAAGTAATCTTGAAAAAAAATTTGCATCTGGAAAAGAAAAACAAGATGACTTTATTAATTCAATACAAGAGCAAATTAATTTATTAAACAGGAAAAAATGCAATTGTAGAATTTAGAGAAATTTTAAATTGTTTGTACAATTTTTTTTCTTTGTCTTAAATATTCTATACCTATTTCAGTAAGAGCCACTTCATCAGTTGATATATAATGTAATAATTCTAGGCTTAATAGTTTTTTAATAAAATCTTCAAGTTCGTTTTGAGACAGATGAAGCATCGCAGTTGCAGATTCAAAATCAGTATCTTGACTTTGAATGATATTTAAAAGTTCAAACTCTTTTTTAGAAAGCTCAATTTTTTTTATTTCCTCTTTATTTTCATCAGTAATATTTCCCCCATCTTCAGATATACTACTAATATATTTTCTAACAATTGTATCAAGGTTTATTTTATCCAATTCCTTTCCATTTTTATCATAAATAATACATGTTTTGTTTTTTGTATCAAATTGCCAGTTTGAAACATTCTTCCAGGAATAACCAAGAAGGCTTACATTATCAATTTGTTCTTGACCATTATTTGATTTTGTCTTAGGTCCTTTACTTTGACGCTTATATAGATACTGCTGTTGAATCTGTATAAGTTCTAAATCTACACCTATATCTTTAAGATTTGAAATTACATTTTCACCAGCATTTCTCGTTAGTTCTTTTATAAAGAAAAATCCTGCTTTTTCTTTTAAATCTAAATAAACAATTTGAACAATGCTTTCTATAGCTTTAGCAATAATATAAGGTTCAATAGAGTTAACCTCGCTATCAATCATTATAAAATCTTCAGGACCACCCTCTTCCCGAATATAAATATTTTTTAAAAAATCATATTTTTGTTCAAGTGTTTTGGTTATTGCACCGATTACAGCTTTTGCAAAACTAGGGGCAGTTCTTCTACTTGCTGTAATGTAAATTGCTTTTATTATGCTTCTAAGTAGGTCAGAATTTTGCAATTTAGACATATCGATTCCTCTCCTATCGATATTACATTAATATTTTATCTAAATAGAAATTCTTCTATTCAGAAAATTTTTTTATTTTTAGGCTTTTTTCCTTTTCATCCATTTTATAATTTGTTGAATTTTCAACAGAATTTTCATCTGTTAAATATTTTATATATTTTTTAACAATTTCATCTAAATTTAATTCATCTAGTACTTTACCATTTTTATCATAAATTTTACAATTACGATTATTTGAATCATAATTCCAATCTGAAACGTTTTCCCATGAATAATTTAGCAAGCTTTTTTCTTTTTTTGATAAGAAACCATCAGATTCTTTGGATTTACTTTTTATTCTTTCACGTTGTCTAAATAAATAATGCTGTTGAATCTGAAGAAGATCAAAATCAATACCCGCGCTCTTTAAATCAAATATCGTCTCATTTCCAGTATTTTTCTTAAGCTCATTAATAAAATAAAGTCCAGCTTTGTCTTTAAAATCCATACATATAACTTTTATAATTGCTTCGACTGCTTGACCTAATCTGTTAAGTTCAATAGAATTCAAATCTGGGGATATATATACAAAATCATTTGAGTTTCCTTTTATATCAAATTTTACATATTTTAAAAAATCATATCTTTGTTCAAGTGCACGAGTTATTGCATTAATAACTGCAACTGCAAAATTCTTACTGGTCCTTGTTCCAGCAGTTGTAAAAAGTCCATTCATTACATTTTCTAGAATATCAACATTTGATAATTTTGACATTAGTATCCCCTCACATAATTATTTAAAGATAATATTAAAGAAATTAAATTTCTAAATTATTAGATAATATAAAAATATTACTACATTATAAAAAAAGAGTAAAAAATAAAATAAATATTGTAAATTACAATTTTCTTATGCATAGGTTTAACTTTAAAAATTTTAGTTTTCAAACATTTTATTTATCTAAGGAAATTTGTAATTGCCCCCAAATACCTGAGGTCTTATTAACCATTAAGAAACTTAAAACTTTAGATATATTAAAAGATATTTTAGAAATTTCAATTAGCATGAAATACGGAAAACGAATTTTAATTAATGCAAGAAACACTAATTTTGATGAAATAAAAGCTGTAGATTTTCTTGAGATTGTGGATTATGATCCATTAAAGAAAGTATTATTAGTAATGGGTATCAAAGAACCACTTATTGAAACACCAATACATTGGATAATACATCATGCAAGAGACGAAGTTAAAGCAATAATTCAAATAAATAATAAAATATTCATTGAAAAATTTCAAAAGAAATTACCTATTACTAATAAGGAATATCAAAGTGGTACACTTGAGCAAGCAAAAGAAATCCTATTTAAACTTAGAAATAATAAAATGGTTGGTATAAAAAATCAGGGTTTGTTATTTGTTGGAAATAATTTGAAAGAAGTTGAAGATTTGGTTATAAACAAATTCGAGGAATTAATATGAAGATTAAAGGAAAAGAATGGAGATCGTTATGGTTCGAAAATGGAAAAATAAAATTTATAGATCAAAGAAAACTACCCTACAAATTGGAATTTTTTACAGCTGAAAATGTTGAGGATTGTGCATATGCAATAAAAGAAATGGTTGTCAGAGGTGCACCTGCCATTGGTGCAGCTGCTGTATATGGAATGGTCCTAGGAAAAGATAATATAAAAAAAACCTCAGAAATATTACGTAAAACCCGCCCAACAGCTAATGATCTGTTTTATGCTGTTGATTATATGATAGATAAAATAAAAAATAATGAAGATCCAATTAAAGCTGCTAATGATTATGTTGAAGACATTATCGATAGATGTAAAAGAATTGGCATCAATGGAGAAAAATTATTAAAAAATAACATGAAAATACTAACTCATTGTAATGCTGGTGCCCTCGCAACAGTTGATTATGGGACGGCTTTAGCACCATTTAGAGTCGCAATTAGAAATGGAAAAAATATCTTTGTATATGTTGATGAAACAAGGCCTCGAATGCAAGGTTTACTTACTGATTGGGAGCTTGAAGAAGAAAAAATTCCACATGTAGTAATTACTGATAATGCGGCAGGACATTTTATGAAAAATGGTGATATTGATATGGTTATTACTGGTGCAGATAGAATTGCATTAAATGGTGATTTTGCAAATAAAATTGGAACCTATGAAAAAGCAGTAATTGCAAAAGAAAATAATATTCCATTTTATGTTGCTGCACCAATAAGTACATTTGATAAAAAAATAAAAGATGGAAATCAAATTAAAATTGAGGAAAGGGGAAGAGAAGAACTAACTAGAATAAATAATAGCACAATAATGCCTGAAAGGACAAAAGTTAGAAATCCAGCATTTGATGTTACTCCTTCAAGATACATAACAGGTTATATTACTGAAGAAAAGATATATGATGATTTGGATGATTTTAAAATAGAATAAAAATTGATTCTAAAAATCCTAATCTTGGAAATATATCTTTGTAAGTAACAGATATTGTATGACTATTATCAAAAGGATTAGCATCTTCATATTTTGGTTCAATTTCAATTGTTATGGTTTCTAATCCTGCATACTCTATTAAGGCATTTAAAAATTCACCTAAGGTTAGTCTGAATAGAGGTCTTTTGAATGATTCTTCAGCTCCAGAGGGTAAATAATAGATTGTTGCTTTATAATTTGTTTGTTGTGAAGTTTCATTTTGACATATATAAGATATATACACATTTGTTTTCTCAACAGATATATTGCCATTGTTTTTTATTGTAAAGGTTATCCAGTTTTTCGTCCTAATTATTGGTATATTTGAATATTCAGATTCAATGGCAACACTTTCTGGTATAACCGTTAAATCGACTTTTGGAACGTCTATTATTACAGAATAAATATCATTGTTTCCACTGCGGTTATCTGTCCATAATATATGATGATCATCTATTAAATTAGAAAATCTATACTTATCGATTACAGAATTATCTATGCTATTTAATTTAATTGGATCACTCCAATTTAGACCGTTATTATTTGAGCCTGTTAAAAAGATATTATTAGATTCAATATATGTACATAGTAAAAATTCATCATCACAATATATCATTGGATTGTTTGGATTTGCACCTGGTGGAATAATATTTTTTGTTACATTTTTTACATCCCAAGATTTACCATTGTCAGATGAAGTATAAAGAATAATTCCATTAGAATCTGAATCAGTTACGATATATATTTTATCATTTGCGACATTAATATTAGGATTTGTAAGGCTACTGGTGTAAGTTAAGGTTTTATTATTCAAATCATTTCCATTATACCATTGTGTGGGGTTTCCATAAAAGAAAAATAAATTTTGTTTTAAACCATTTTTAATTTCACAAACTCCATAAATAGTTGAATCACTATAATTTCTTGATAATGATATGTTACTACAATGTTCGATTTCTGAATACCAGGTTAATGTGACGTATTTTTCAGGATGATCTAAATCATTAAAGCAGAACATTGGGGAATCTGTACAGGGTCCAACTCCTTCAATGGAATAATTTGTGCTTCCAGTAAGAGCAATAACCCATGGTGTAACCGTATTTTTATAAGTAATTATCTGGGGCGTATCAAAATCCCAAAATGCATAAGTTACACCTTCCTCACCACTTGGAAAACCAGTCCAATCAAAAGGAATTGGATATATATTACCGGGATCTAATATGTTAGGAATTTCAATATAACCAAAAACTGCTGAATTTTTTAAAGGTGATTTAAACATTCCATAAGCTTTATTACTCAAGGGTTCAATACTTAAACTAGGAGAGTTTATCTCTTTTAAAAGAGTTCCATTGCCAAAGATAGCATTTACTTTAATTGGATTTGACCAAGCCTGACCATAATTTGTAGAGTATCTTAGATAAATAGAATTCTCAGTTTCATATTGATATTCGTAAGCAACTAAACAATTATACCCGTTTCTAATCATAGTAGGATATGATTCATCTCCAATTTTATTTGTTACAACAAAATTATCATAAGAATTTGTTCCAATACCACCGCAAGTTTTTAAATTTATAGTTTCTAAATTATTCTCTAAATTAATTTTATTAAAATTTTCTTTTGAGTTTCTAACAATTGTTTTAACTTTAAAATCATTTTTATTTACATTATTATTGTTACCGAAAGAACCAACTGAGCCTAATATAAGAAGTGTTATAATAGATAAAGAAATAATAACTCTTAGTTTTGATTTTCTCATGAAATACACCTATTTTACTATTTATATATAAAATTAATGTTAATAAATCTTATATAAATAGTTTGTTGTATCTTTGTTATCATTTTTTAAAAGATGGTTTATTAGCGGGACATTCATTGTTAATACAAAGCTGCCAAGCTCTTTTACCCTTAGATTTTATCTTAACAATAGGAGCACCGCACTCTTTACATACATCTTTAGAAACAACAATATTTCCCCTTTGAGGAAGAGAATATGTATTTTTACAATCTGGAAAACCAGAACAACCAACAAATCTCTTATTCTTCTTAGAAATCCTTATAACCAATGGTTTTTCACATTTAGCACATTTTCCAACAGTATTTTGTTTCATCTGAGCTTTCTTTATACTGTCTTTAATTTTTTCCTTATCTTTTTCAAGTGTAATCATAACACTTGTAAGCATCTGTCTAGATTCATTGACAGTTTCCTCTAATGTTTTTTTACCTTCTGAAATAAGATCCATATCTTTTTCAAGGGTCGCAGTCATTTTTGGTTTAACAACATCACAATCCTCTAAAGCATCAATAACAGCTATTGCTATTGGAGTTGGAGCAAGAGGAGACAAAGTAATATACTTTCTTAAAAATAACTTGTTAATAATTTCATGACGAGTTGATTTAGTACCAAGTGAAAGCTGTTCCATTTTGGTAATTAATGAACCTTGAGTATATCTTTTAGGAGGTTTTGTTTGATCTTCTTTTAAATCTATTTTAACAACATCTACAATATCCCCTTCAAATAGTTCAGGGAGAGGTTTTCTTTTTTCTTTAAAATATGTATAAATATTTTTCCAATTCGGTTCAAGAGTTTTATAGCCACTAGCAAGAAATTCTTCACCAGAAATATCAATAGATAGATTAACACTTTCTGAAATAGCATCTTTGGCAAGGGTTGATAAAAATCTTCTACAAATGAGTTCATATATCTTTTGTTGATCACTACTAAGTTTCATATTTTTTGGAACACCAACAGGATGAATGGGTGGATGATCTGTTGTCATTTTTTTACCACGGGTCGGACTTGACCTACCGTTTTTTAATACTTCATTTGCTTCCTTTGAAAATTGAGATTCTAAAAGTTTTTGTAAAATCCATTTTATATTTAATGAATGAGGATAAACCGTGTTATCTGTACGAGGATATGAAATTATACCATTCATGTATAACTCTTCAGCAATACTCATTGCTTTTGCAGCAGAAAAACCAAGATAAGAGGCTGACTCTAAAAACGAAGTTGTATTAAAAGGTGTTGGTGGATATTCTTTTAAAATATTTTTTTCAACTTTTTTAATAGTTGCTTTTTTACTTTCCTTAACTTTTGAATAGATTTCATTTACTTGTTTTTCATCCCAAAATTGACCTATGCTATGATTTGCTTCAAATGTTTTCTGTTTTTTAAGTGTTGCAAGAATTTTCCAATAGGTTTTAGGTTCAAAATTATTGATTTCTTTTTCTCTTTTTACAAGTAGAGCAAGTGTAGGAGACTGAACCCTGCCGATAGAAAGAAATTCCTTTCCGAGTCTTTGAGAAGTTAATGATATAAAACGAGTCAGAACAGCACCCCAAATAAGGTCAATAATTTGTCTGGACTCTCCAGCACTTGAAAGATTATAATCAACTTCTGCAAGCTTAGCAAAAGCAGAATTAATCTCTTGAGTTGTTATTGCACTAAATTTAGCTCTTTTAATCAAATTAATTTCTTTGTTAAAATTCTTAATAAGATTGATTACTTCAACACCAATCAGTTCTCCTTCTCTATCATAATCAGTTGCAACAATCAAAAATGGATTCTTATCAACAAGTGATTTCAATGCTGATGCAATACCTTTTTCACTAACTATTTTACATGGTTCTATTTGGATTAATTCATGAGGAGCAACTCTATTCCATTGATTATATCCAGTAGGAAAATCAAGATTTATAATGTGACCTTTTAAACCGACAATATTCCAAATCTCATCATCTTTTTTAAATTCATAAACAGGTATATTTCCAAGTCTTTTAGTTGTAGATTTTCCACCAGATAAAATATAAGCAATACGTTTGGCAGCAATATTTTTTTCACTAATAATTAATTTCATTGGAATTCCAATTTTTTAAATTTGGACTGAACATAAGAATCTCATATAATTATTTTACGACAAATAAATAACAAAATGCTTACATTTTTATTATTTTAAATAAATTGTATTAACAAATTCACATAGGTCTTAATGTTCCTGCAAATACTTGCCATGCTAGAGCTGATTTTGCTACAAGACTTAAAATAATGTAAACTTTTTCTCCATGAAGATAATTTTTCCATTTTCCAATTTTCTTATATTGTAAATACATATTAATTGCAAAACAATTGAAAAATATAGCAATTGAAATGAATATGTATATCACAAAATCAGGTACTGATTCGGCTGAAATTAATGGTATAAATATAACAATCCATGGTACAAATCCTGCAATACAACCAATTATATAAGATGTCCAATTTGTATTTTGTGTTGTTTGATTGTGTAATTCCATCATAAGACCCATAAGGTTCATCACAGCTGTTAAGGTAAATAATGCAAGAAGTGTTCCAAGATCATAAATAGTAGTCAACATAGCAATTATCACTATCATAAAAGATGCGCTAATAGAATATTCAAACCATCTATAGGGATTCATATGATTTTTTAAATTCTGAACATAACGATAGTAAAGAACTGTTGCTATCAATATGTGTGCTGTAGCTGAAATAAAAAGAAACATTGCTACTAAAGGACCAATTTCAATGGAAAATAGAGTTTCTGCAACAGGTGAAATCGAATTAGTTATTTCATTATACACTGGTTTGTTAACTGTTACAGGCAGAGAAAAATTATTACTAAGATATAAAACTAAAAAAACCTGTATTAAATGGATAACACCCATAATTCCATTAAATATTCTAAATTTCCTGAAATTAATTTCTTCATTTTCTGTCATAATAATCACTAAATTTGAGTTTTTTTTAAAACTTAGTAAAAAATATCATTATTTATAATTTTAGTTTATGATTATAAAATTGGTTAGGTCGAAAATATTAATTAATAATTGTTCATTTCCAGGCTTGATAGATATGAATATTCAGATAATTCTTGGATCCGAATCAGATATGCCAGTTGCTGAAAAGGTAAAAAAAATACTTGATACCTTTGATGTAAATTATAACATTAAGGTTGCTTCTGCTCATAGAACTCCTGATTATTTGAAAGAAATCATAGAAAAGAGTAATGCCGATGTTTTTATTGGAATTGCTGGGCTTTCTGCTGCATTACCAGGTAGTATTGCTGCTCATACCACTAAACCGGTTATAGGAGTTCCTGTAAGTGGTAAGGTAAATTTTGATGCAATTCTCTCAATTGTTCAAATGCCACCAGGAATACCAGTTGCCGCAGTTGGTCTTGATCGAGGTGATAATGCTGCACTTCTAGCAATTGAAATACTATCTTTAAAGGATAAAAATTTAACAAAACAATTAAATGATTATAGAAAAAAAATGAGAGATAAGATTATTAAAAAATAGAGAAAATATGTTCAATTCTGATAAATTTATAAAAGAATCAATTGAAAAACTAAATAAAGTAATTACTGGTAAAGCCTTAATTGCTTTTTCAGGAGGAGTTGATAGTACTGTTTGTGCTGCTCTTGTAAACAAAGCTATTGGAGACAGACTAATTGCTGTTCATGTAGATACTGGATATATGAGAAAAAATGAGTCAGAGACTGTAAAAAAATTAATGGAAGAAATCGGACTCAATTATCGTTTTATTGATGCAAGCAAAGAGTTTTTTTCCAAACTGAAAAATGTAGAAGACCCTGAAAAAAAAAGAAAAATAATTGGTGAGAAATTCATCAGAATTTTTGAAAAGGTAGCTGAAAATGAAAAAATTGAATATCTTTTACAGGGAACAATTGCACCTGATTGGATTGAATCAGGTGGAGAACTCAGAGATACAATAAAGTCCCATCATAATGTTGGAGGTCTTCCTGAAGTTATGAAATTGAAACTTGTTGAACCTCTTCGGGACCTTTATAAAGACGAAGTAAGAAAGGTTGCAAGAACTCTTAATTTATCTGTTTCTGAACGTCAACCTTTTCCTGGCCCAGGTCTTGCAATAAGAATTATTGGTGAAGCAACTCCAGAAAGAACTGAGATAGTCAGAGAGGCATGTTATATTGTTGAAAAAGAAATAGAAGAAGCTGTTGAAAAAAAACAAATGGATATGCCATGGCAATATTTTGCAGTTCTTCTTCCTGTTAAATCAGTTGGAGTTCATGGCGACCGAAGAGCATATGGATATGTTATAGCTGTTAGAGCAGTTCATAGTATTGATGCTATGACATGTGCTTTCAGTAAAATACCTAATGAGGTAATTGATCGTATTTCTACCCAAATTACAAATACCTTGAAGGATAAAGTAAACAGGGTTGTATATGATATAACAAACAAACCACCAAGTACAGTTGAATGGGAATAAAATGGTAAAGATATTTGTTGTTGACAATGGAGGACAGTGGACCCACAGAGAGTGGAGAAGATTAAGAGACCTTGATGTTGATACAAAAATTGTTGCAAATATTACGCCATTTGATGATTTGATAAACGAAAATATTGATGGTCTAGTTTTATCAGGAGGTGCTCCACGAATAGGACTTGAAGGAGATCTTGGGAACTGTGGAGAATATCTAAAAAAAGCTAATTTTCCAATTCTTGGAATATGTGCAGGTCATCAATTCATGGCAAGATTTTTCGGTGGAGAGGTAAAACCTTCTAAACTGCCAGAATTTGGTAAAATTGAATTAACGATTCTTAAAGAAAATGAATTATTTTCAAAAGTTCCTGAAAAATCAATAGTTTGGGAATCACACAATGATGAGGTAGAAAAAATACCTGATAATTTTTATTTACTTGCTGACAGTGAAAATTGTAAGATACAAGCAATTAAACATGAGGATAAACCATTTTATGGACTACAATTTCACCCTGAGGTTGAACATACTGAATATGGGGAACAAATCTTCAAAAATTTTGTAAAAATTTGTGAAAAATAATATCATTCCAAAGGTATCATTTTTTTACCATATAGCACTCTGAACCAAAATAATGGCCAGAAAATAAATAATAATAAAATAAATATTGTTTGAATTATTCCGAATTTATCAAATAAAATATTCATAAGTACAATTGGAAGTAAAAGAAGAGCAAGTCCTTCCTGTAAGCCTATGTATATAAGCATCCTTTCTCTTTCTTTAATTTTTGTTGTTAAAATCTTTATCGTGAAATAAAGAATAATTATTGACACAAAGATAAATAATACTCCTGGTATTGGATAGTCATAAACAGATATTGAACTATATCCAAAAAATAAGGGAAGTGCTGCGACTATTAGATGAATAAATTTAATTCCAATTGCATAAATTTTAAATGATATTGGTATAATCAATTCTTTTTTTACAATTTTTACTCCAAATTTTATAGGTGTTGTTTTGATACCTAATTTACTATCATACTCAACGTCTTTTAGATTTGCAGATATCCCAACACTAAATAACCACTGCATAAATCCAAAAAATGAGATAAATATTGCAAAACTAGAGATATTATTTGAAACAGTCAAAGCTCCAAATATACCATAAGAAAAAACTCCAATACCAAGGACGTATTCCATTCCAAAAAATTTTTTACTATATTTATTGTAAATTGTCATAAATAAAAAAGACAATAATAAAATAAGTAACGATAAATAATTAAATAAAAAGAAAATTGTAATAAATATTGAAATTAAAAAAGAGATTGAAAAAATTATAAATGCCTTTTTTTGAGTAATACTTCCTTCTACGAGAGGTCTATTTGATACATATTTAGATTTACCATCTATAACTATATCATAATAATCATTTTGAACAAAAGTAAAAATATGAGCAAGTAGGCCGATTATTAATAGATATAATAATTTTAAAACATCAAATTGATCATTTGCAATTGCTCCAAAAACAGGAGTAAAACCCATAAAAAGCATTCCATATGGCCGGATTAATATCAGATAATTTCTCATTTGTTCTCCAAAGAATTAAGTAGATTATTCATTCTTATTGCGTTTTCTAACATAGCATGATTATTATTAAAAAATACATAGATTTTTTTAGGTTTAGACGAAAGTATTCTTTCCTTTATATCTAATAATTCTTTATTGTTATAATCGTGAGAATACCAGATTGTTTTACCATGAATTCTTTCATAAATTATATTTTTGCTCATAATTTTTGTAGGAAGTTTTGGTGCATCTACACTTACAAGCAAAACACCTTGTTTTTTACCCCATTTAATCATTTCATCGGTAAACATTTCAGTATTTCTAAACTCAATTGATAATTTTTCATTTCCACAATTATTAATGAACTTTTCGATTTTATCTAAATCTGTAAATTTTTGAGGAAATTGAAGTAAATAATAATGGATATTTTCTTCCAATGGTAAAAATAGTTTTTTAAATCGTTCAAAAATTAAATAGCTTTCTTTATTTAGTTTCTTTAAATGAGTAATCAGACGATGCGCTTTTATTATCCAAGTAAGATTTGAACCTTTTTTAGCCCAAGCTTTTATCATATTTGGATAGGGAAATCGATAATAGCTCATATTTAGTTCAATAGAATTTAGATCTGAATTTTCTTTATACCATTCAAGAGATCTCCCAAGATTCCATTCATATGACCATCCAGATGTGCCAACAAAAATTTTTGTCACATAAAAAATAATCAAAAAAACATACTTATCTTTTTTTAAATTCCACAAAAAGATTTGATTAATCAAAAATTGTATATTTACCATGCATGAAAAATATTGGTCCCTGTTCACCCATAACTCTCCAATGATAGTTGGTTTCATTATAAGTACCAATACCTACAAAAAAAGTTTGATTTGTATATTCATTTGCATCCATACTACCAAACATAAATATTCCAAAAATATATCCTTGAAGAAACCATGATATATTTGATTCTCCAAAGAAATTGAATCCTGCGGCAAAATATCCAATATTTATACCAAGTTTATAATAACCAAACATCCATCCAAGTGGAATATGATATTCTCCCCAAATATCTAATCCCCAAACACCTGAAAAATTACCATTTGCCCAGTTAGGTGGTATATCTTTTTTTAAGATTGTCAAATCATTGATTATTGTTTTTTCAATAATTTTTGAGGTTATGTTTATAGGGGAGGATATTACAGTTGTTATTGGTAAACCCACTAAAAGTATACTAACAACCAATACTATTAACAGTTGTTTCAAGCTTTAAACCTCCAGGTTTTATATTAGTTCAATAACATTTAAGATATCAAACTTAGTGTTGTATCACTAGTTTTAGCAATTGATATAATATTGGAAATTTATCTGATAAGTGATTAATTAAATCTAATTTGAAAATGAATGATTTTATTCTTGGAATATTCACTGAAAAAGGATCTGACCATTCGCTCTCAGTACCATAAATATCCTTTGCTTTAGCACGAATATTGTAATATCCTGTGAATAAATATGTATGACAAATTTCTATAGGTTCACCTTGTTGATAAGGTCCAAGCCATCCACTTGTTGAATCATCACCCCAATCAACAATATACATAAAATCATCTCCATCTTGACCATTTGTATGAACTGTTATGCAATACTCAATACCTGCTTTTCCACTTGGTGGTCCTTCAATATTTGGGGGCTCCGGTGCTTGATTAGGAACCGTAGTAAATCTCCAAATATCACCTGCTGATGATGCACCATATTCATCCCAAGCAACAATTTTCCAATAATAGGTTGTATTTATTTCAAGTAATCCTGGATCATATTCAGTTACATTATTTGCCACAAGTGGGGGTGGATTAACCGGTCCAAAATATACGTCAAAAGCAACAATATCTCCATCTGGATCACCACAAACCCAACTCAGATTAGTATCAATCGGTATATTAGTTGAATCATTTGCTGGGTGAGGATTAGAAGGAGCATTTGGTGGGTTATTTATACCAGTTGTAAATCTCCAAACAGGGCTTTGAGCGCTAGCACCATTATCATCCCAAGCAACAATCATCCAATAATACGTAGTTTCAAAATCCAAAGTTCCAGGATCATATGAATTAGTTGTTTGATTAGAAGAAACTAGGGGTGGAGGACTGAAAGAACCAAAATAAACATCAAAAGTTAAAGGATCTCCTTCTGGATCACTGCAATGCCATGACAAAATAGTATTTATGCTAACTTCAGTTGCTCCATGAGATGGATTAGGATCACTTGGAATATTTGGGGCTTGGTTTAATAATACGTTTACATTATTTTCATAAGGAATGTAATCTTTTTTTGTTACTGTAACACTCATATTTCCTTCTGTTGATGGTGAGATATCAAATGTTATATCTCCACTGCCATCAGTATAATTTGTTAAATAAACTTCATCATCTTTCCAAAGACAAACAAATGCATTTTGAATATTTCCTCCTAAAGAATCTTCAACATGAACTGTAAAAGAAGAAGAACCTACCAATATTTCAGAATCATGAGTTACATCAAAACTTGAAGGGTTTTCCATCCATATAGGTAGCTCTGGGTCACCTAGTAAAGTTAATTCAGTAAAAATATACTTATTATAATCATTCTGGTCCCAACTAAAATACGCATCATTTTTGTGATCTGAAAATAACTCTCCAAGTTTGAAATGATTCTGTATAAAAAATGATTGGAAGAAATATCTATCATAACGAAGTGATGCTAAATCATCACCACCAACATAATACCAACCATACCTGGTATTTCCAACAAATGCTATTCCTCCACCATCAGAATCGCGAACAAAATGTTCAGCTATACAATTGTCATAATCTATTGCAGATGCCCAACAACCAATAGAGTACCATGTTCCTTGTTTATTACCGTTTGAAAAATTATCAACTTCAGAGGTATCAAGACCCCAATTATGATTAGTATAGCCAGTTCCCATGTAATATTGTCCACTATGATCGATATGATTCATCAGGTTTTGTCCAGAGTTAACTGCAAGATCAACATTATCTTCGTGATTTCCATCATGGCTATCATAAATCTTTGTTACAGTCCAATTTGATGGAATATATAGATCATCAATATCAATTTTACAATCTTCTCCCTCTGTAGTCCAATCAAGATCAAAACCAAACAATGATACATTTTTAGCAAAACTTGTTGTTGGAGGATTTTTTTCATAACTTAATGTTTTAGAAATAAAATTACCGATCTTACCAGTTCCATTACCTGTTCCATTAACAGAAGCCCTACCGACATTAACTTCACAGATCCAGTCATCATCATAATCAGAATAATAAGTATCTGATGGAATATTATCACCAAGATATGCTATAGATTTATATGGGATTGTATCCGTATCTCCGCCAAGTAGAAAGAATGTAGAACCCCAGCTACTATGAGCATCTTGGATAAAAGCTCTTATTTTTTCTTGGTTTGTAGAACCACTAAAGTTTGCATATATATCTTCTGTAGTAACAATATTTGCAGGTACACCTTTTTGGGTTTTCCAATCAGCAAGGCTTTGAAAAGCAGATACCCAATCATTTTTTGTGATAATTATATAATCATAATTTTCAGATTTATCTCCTAAAGGTTGAAAATCTTGATTTTTTTGTAAAACCACGTCTTTTGGATTTACAACCATTTCCTTTACTTTTTCTCTATATAATATTTCATCAGCTTTTGTTACACTATTTGGTAAATAATCTCCACAAGTATAACCTATTTCACACTCAATCTGTATTTTAATATTTTTTATAAGTTTCAAAGTCTTTAATGTTGGATTATATTGAAGTGGATAAATTGTTAAAATTGTAATTCCTTGACCAGCAAAATCAGTCATTCCATTTAATTTTACAACATTTGATGGATAAAGTTCAATATAATCAATTTCATTTTTTACAAATTGTATATTTGCTCTTGTTCCTACTTTTTGTGGAGCTTGAGCAGGCATTATATTGAAAATTGATGGTAATTTTATTTTTTCTAATTCAAGAATTTTTATATTAGTAGCAATCATTTCATTTGGAACTGCAACTAAAATATTTTTTAAAGGAAGCAACGGTTTTCCAAGTTCAGTTATAAGCCCACCATCTGGATACATAATCCTATCATATCCATTGAATTTGTCAAATTCAAAATCATTTAAATCAAATTCCAAATTAAAAATTATTTTTGAATTTAATGATTTTTTTTCCTCAGCATTAGATGCTTGAATAAATGTTGTCAATATTAAAAAACAAGTTATAATTAGCGTTAAGGATATTTTTCTTTTATTGTAAATAAATTCAACCTCCCTTATGTTAAATTATTTAATAATAATAAAATATGTTTATATAAATATTTAGGAACAAAAAATTAAACATTTTTTTATTTATTACATTAAAGAAAATAATTTTACAAATATTGGGAAATTTTTAAATAAATAAAAAAAATTTATTTAATAATAGAAATTTTTTAATACATTTGACAAATAGAAGCTTTATATACTATGATAATGTTTAATAAATTGAGGGAGGATAAAAAAAATGAAAAGAAAAATAATTGGATTTTTTATTTTTTTAATTTTAATTGGAACAATTACCCATACTGTAATTGCAAAAACAAACAAGGATTTAATATCGTTAAATAATGAAAATGCTGGAATAATTGGAGGTTATAGAAGTATTATTGATATTTCTTCACCAGATGGAAACAGTTTTCCTTGTATAATGTATTGTATCAATCATAAAAAAACTATAGAATGGATTACACAAATTGATGATTATGGTTTTGAAAAAGCTTGGGTAAAGCAATTTACAAAACTAAATACTTTTTTTATTATACCTGGAACAATATTATTTTTTGGATTAGACGATTTTACACATTGGTATTCTGATTTGTTTATAAAATTAAGATATAAGGAGGAATTCCTAAATTTTATAAATTATTATGACAAGGATACAGGTTCAGGAATGATAACCTATAAATGGATATCTGGAATTTTTAACAAACCAATTGATTTTAAGTCGCAACCTGATAACACATGGCTTGATAACTCATGGATACTTGATGATTATGGAAAATATATTCCAAATCCAGAAATCTGGCATGAATTACCATATTTACCATTTTTAGAATAGAAAAATTGTTTAGATGATATGCTAGTATTAATAATACCAGAGATCAACATATTTTATAATATTATCAAGGAAAATTTTATTAAATATTGTCCTTATATCAATAAAAAGTAAGGGGGTAAGATTTAGTCAAATGTATCTTTTTTTTGACACTGAGACCACTGGTTTACCTTCTGGACCTGTTTCAGCCTACAATAAATGGCCAAGAATAATTCAAATTGGTTGGCTTCTTATAGATGAAAATAAAGATATAAAATCAAAAAATAGTTTTATAATAAAACCAGTAGGATATAATATACCTGAGAGAGTTATAAAAATTCATGGAATTACAATGAAAAGAGCATTAGAAGAAGGAGTTGAACTAGATTATGCTCTTCATCGTTTTTTAAGTGATGTTAACTTCGCTAGATTATTAGTTGCACACAATATAGCATACGATTATGGAGTTGTAAGAGGGGAACTTTTAAGGAAAAATATACCTGATTTTCTGAAAGGTTATTCACAATTTTGTACAATGACTTCTAAACCAATTCTAGATTATTGTAAAAGTTTTAGAGCAAATGGCAGTAGACAATGCCCTTCACTTTCTGAACTATATTTTTTACTTTTTGGTGAAAAACTTAACAATGCTCATGATGCATTAACTGATGCTGAAGCTTGTGCTGATTGTTATTTTGAATTGAAAAGAATTGGGTTTTTATAAAACAGTTTTATTATTTTTTATAAGAAATAAGCCAGTCTTGCTAATAATAGAAATCTACATAAGAAGTAATTGGAAAAAATATAATTAGAATTTTTATTAATGAAATTATATCTAAAATTTGAGTTTATATCTGATATTCTTATATATCCTAAATTATAATTTCCTGCCAGGTCATAGGCTTTTATGAAAAATTTATATCCTCTTGGTAATGGAAAATAAAACACTGTCCATACATACTCTGGTCCTGGACCACTTACAGTAGATTGAAGTTGGTTGTTAAAGTAGAACTCAACACGGTCCATACCACTACAATTATCAGTAGCAAAACATGTAAATTCTAGTTTCCAACCATAAATTGGATTTATTTCTATAAATTCACATGTGGAATTTATAACAGGTGGTATTTGGTCAATATCAATTATAAATGTTTTAGTCTCTTCAACATTTCCTACAAGGTCAATAGCAAAATATTCAATTAAACCATCTTCTGAGCAATTATAATCTAAAATGAATTCAATTAAATCTCCGTAAAGAATATTCCAATCATTCTTAGGGGTTCGATAGTGTATCTCTTTAACACCAGATAAGTCATCAGTTGCATTCAAGATAACACAAACATCATTTAAATACCAACCATTTTCACCATCGGGATATGGTGGAACAAGTGAAATAGTAGTTACAGGTGGAGAGGTATCATTAAAAATTATTCCATTAACAGAAAAAATAGAGACACTAAGTAAAATTAAAATAATTCCAATTACTAAAGTATTATTAAACAAAGACATAATTTTAAGCATACTTATCTGCTTCCTTCAATAAAAACATTACATTTAAGATATTTAAATGTTACAAAAGAATTAAATCAGTATTTTTAATAAAATAATTGCCTAGATTAAGAGGTAGTTTGGCAGATACCAAATACCTCCAACCCACCTCCCCCAAAAAATTGACAATAGATATCCTATATCTTCATCAATTTTTTCTAGGCATGTTAATATTTATCACTAATAATATATAAACTTATTGTCTTAAAAATGAATTATTTGTGTTTTTATTATTAAAATAATGGAAAAAGATTATGAAATCGCTCGATTAATCTTGTTAAGAAATAATTAAAGAAAGCTCTAACTCTTGGTATTTCCATTTCAAAATCTCCCCATTCACTCTGAACACCATAAACATCTTTTGCCTGGGCAATTATTGTATATTTTCCTTTTTCAGTCCAGCTATGGGTCATAGAAATCTCCTGACCTGAACTATAGGGCCCTTGCCATCCTGAATCTGTATTATCGCCCCATGAAACAAAATAAAATATATCATGGTCATCAGGGTCACTTGCTGAAAATTTATAAGTATATTCTATACCTTCACCTCCTTGAGCTGGACCATCAATTTCAGGAATATCTGGTGAACTGTCCAAACCATATACCTTGAAACAACCATCTGGATCAGGATAACCTGGATATTCAATTATTTCCCATGTTGCTCCTGAATTTAATGAGCCCCATACCTCTCCTCCTGCATAAGGATTATTTATTTGAAATAAACAGCAATAATAATTTACCATCGAACCTCCAGAGGTCCTACAAACAATATAATACATCTGATCTGGCGTGATACTAATATCTGGGAAATCAAAATCAATCCAATTACCAGAACCAGAAACTAAATCTCCAGATACTAAAACACTAGTTAGATCACTACCAGTTAGAGATGATCTAACAGACAATAAAATATCACTATCAATAGTTCCAACCTTAAATAATTTTAATTCAACTCTTGTAATTGTTTCAAGAGTTGGAGTAAATCCTTGTGCAAGCCAAAGATAACTGAAAAAAGGACAACCATATCCACAATCAATTAGTTGTTGTTGATCTATAACTTCTACAATTCCAACTTCTTCAATTATCCTTGATTTAAAATTATTAATTTTTCCAAATGCAGATGAAACTGTTCCAATAATTAGAATTAAAACGATTAATACTATTATTTTCTTCAACATTTAATAAAACCTCTATTGTAAATTTTAATATCAAATTTATAGTATTTAATTTTTTTTTAAAATATAATTTTTGAAAAATAAACTTGATTATTCCCATCTTTTGTAGAGAGAATGCTCAATTTTTAATTGATCTAGAATTTTTCCAACAATAAAATCTACTAAATCATCAATTTTCTTAGGCTTATGATAAAATCCAGGCATAGCAGGAAAAACCGTTGCACCAGCTTGCTTTGCAGAAAGCATATTTTTTATTCCAGGCAAATCCAAAGATGTTTCGCGAATAACAAGAATAAGCTTTCTTTCCTCTTTTAAAAAGCAACTTGCTGCTCGAGATGTCAAGGTATCGCCATATCCATTTGCAATAGCCGAAAGTGTTTTCATGCTACAAGGTACAACAACCATAGCATCAAGTTTAAAAGAACCGCTTGCCGGACCTAAAAACATATTAGAGTTATCATAATAGAAATTAGCCTTATTTTTTATTTTTTCAAAAGTGTAATTGGTTTCGTGCTCGATTATTTTTTTTGCACCATCAGAAACAATCAGATGAACTTCAATATTGGATTTAATTAGTTCTTCAAATAGTCTAACACCATAGATACTACCTGAAGCTCCCCCAATACTAAGTAAAATTTTCATATATCTTTAATCCTTAATTGATTTAATAATATCAACTAATACTTTTTTTAAATTCTTCTCCTCTTCAAGCTTTGTACCAGTAACAACAATGTTAGCACCAGCCTTTGCTTTTTCACGAGCAGTAGTAGCATCCCTTATTCCTCCCCCTACAATAAGAGGAATGTTTATACTTTTTTTAACCCCCATAATCATTTGATTAGAAATTGGATAAGGTGACCCGGACCCAGCTTCTAAATAAAAAAAGTCCATTCCGAGATATTGAGAGGCAAGCGCATATCCAACTGCATTTTCCACATCTTCTTTTTTAATCAAATCAACCTCACCAACTCTACCTGCAGTCATTCCAGGTTCAACAATCACATAGCCCATAGAAATAGGTTCGATTCCAGATTGTTTCACAAATTTCGCACCTTTAACATGCTCTCTAATTACATAATCTAAATTGCGAGAGTTTAATAGACTCATAAAAAAAACTGCGTCAGCAAATTTACTTAGAAATTTTGAACCTGATGGAAATAAAATTACAGGTAATTCAGATTGTTCTTTGATTGCTTTAACAGTATCATCAACCTGCTTTTGAGATACAAGAGTAGATCCTCCCACCATAATAGCACTACTACCTGCTTCTTCAACAGCAGTTGCAATTTTACCTGCAATATTTGGTTTTTGTTTATCAGGATCAAGCAAAGAGAAATGTAATGTTTTTTCTCTGCTCATTTTTTTGATATCTTCAGCTATTGTCATTTCACCTGCAATAAATCTCAATTATATAAAACATTTATGTAAGAATAAACCAAAAAAATGAATTATCAATAAATGTTATAGATTACAGGGAGAATAAATATTTGACATATAGTATTATTAATTCAAGTTCATCAAATGCGTTAAAATTTATAGAAAAATATCACAAATCAAAGGCTGATAAAACTATTCTAATAATTATTGGAGATTGTATGATTGATTATCGTGGGAGGGCAAGATCTTTTCTAGATTGGGGTGAACGAATTATTATAATTAAGCAAGATGGATCAGTTCTTGTTCATCAACCAGTCATGCGTGAACCTGTAAACTGGCAACAACCAGGTAGTAAAACTAATTATATTGTTAAGGATGATTTTTTAATTCTTAAGTCCCGTCATACACGTCCCCCTGAAAAAATGAAAATAACCTTTAGAACAATTAAATTAGCAGTAGCATCAATTCTTCATGATAAAGCAAAATTGTTGATATCAGGGATGGAAACAGATGTTGTAAACGAAATAATTAGTAATCCAGAAAGTATAGAAAAAGGACTCCGAATAAGTAAACGTGAAAAACACGTAAAATCAGGGATGATCGATCTATATGGTTACGACTGTAATCATATTCCAGTTGTTATTGAAGTGAAACGAAGTTTAGCAACAATTAGTGCAGTCCAACAACTAAGAATGTATGTAAGTGATATAAAAAAAGATATTGACACAGCAAATGTTCGTGGTATACTTTGTGCACCAAGAATACCAGATATGGTAAAAAAATTATTAAGCGATTATAATTTGGAATGGAAAGAAGTTGAACGAAATATTGTTTTACCTGACGATTATCAAAAAACTTTAAAGGAATTCTCAAAACAATAGCATTTTTAAACAAAAACCTGATATACTTTTTGGGGAGGTCTGGATTAGTCAATAAGGGGGCAAGTTCCCATCCGATTCCGCTTTTTCCAGACTCCCTCTATAAAATTATTTTTTTAATCAAATCCTCATTACAAGCAGCAACAATACTAGTTTTTTCATCCAAAGAAAACGGCATGTCAAGCTCTTCACCTAAAATATTTTTAACAATACCACCTGCTTCCCTTAAAATTAGTGTTGATGCGGCAATATCAACAATACGCATATATTCCTTTCCAACAACATAAAAATCAAGAGCACCAATTGCAACCATACACATCTCAAGAGATGCAGATCCAAGAGAGCGAACCTTTTCCTTTTTAGCAAGAGAAATTGTCAATTTATCAAAATTTTTTCCAAGGGCAAGGGAAGAACAAAGTTCTGAATCAGGCATATTTGGAACTCCAATTTTATTTTTGTTTAAATATGCTCCAAAACCTTTCTCGGCAGTAAAAATATCACCAGTTGGAATATTTTTTACAATTCCATATTCAACATCACTAATTTTTGATTTACCTATTGCAAGGGAAACTGAAAAAAAAGGAATACCTCTATATGCGTTTCTGGTACCATCAATTGGATCTAATACAAAAGTATAATCAGAACCATTATCAACAAAACCTATCTCTTCACTTAATATATTTACTTTTAACTTAGATTTATTCAGAAAATTAAGTGCAGCATCTTCAGCAATTTTATCAACATATTTTGTTACTGTGCCGTCTGCACCAATTCCAATATTGCTACCAAACTTAAAAAACTCATTTGATCTTGCCTTCTTGATTTTTCTATATACTACATCAACAGTTTTATGAGCAAGTAATTTTAAATTTTCATTCATAAAGACACCTGTTATTTATCCATTAATTGTAAACCAAATATATTGACCTGTAAGAGTTAACAATACCATAATTATTGTAGCAATAAGAACTCCTATAAATATCGTGATAAGAGATTTTGAAAACTTAAGATCAAATAAATATGCAATGAGTGCACCAGTCCAAGCACCAGTAAAAGGTAATGGTAATGCAACAAAAAGCAGCAGTCCAATATATTCGTATCTTCTAATTTTATTATCGGCTCTCTTTCTTGTTTTATCAAAAAGCCAATCCATTATTTTTGCCCAAAACTTGTAATTTCTTAAAAACTTCTCAACTAAATTAAAAAATAATAAAATAAAAGGAATAGGTAACATATTTCCTAAAACTGTAATTGGAAATGCCTCCCACCAGGTCCAACCAAGAGTTTTTATTGCAATAACAATCATATAACGAGCCTCAATCCACGGTAACATTGATCCAAATAATATTTGAAACCATTCTGGAAACATTTCAAGCATATTTTAATCTCCGATAAACCTGCCAAAACCTTGACTTACCTGGATTTCATTATCTTCTATAATCTTTTCTCCTCTGATAAAAATATGAGATGGAAATATTGCTTGCCAATCTTCAAATGGAGTCCAACCACATTTAGAATGAAGTAATTCAGATTTAATTCTGCAATCATCTTTTAAATCAACAACAATAAAATCTGCATCCCTTCCAACTTCAAGTTTTCCTTTTGAAATTCCAAATAAATCAGCTGGTCGTTCGCATATTAAAGATATTATTCTTTGAAAAGAAATAATTTCTTTTTTTGCCAAATATAAAAAAATTGGAAAAGTAGTTTCAACGCCCGGAAGACCAGAAGGAGCTTCATTGAAAGTTACATTTTTTTCTTCTTTTGTATGTGGTGCATGATCTGATTCAAGAATATCGATTAAACCATTTTTTAAACCATTAAATAAAGATTCCTTATCAAAACTTGATCTTATCGGAGGGTTAACCTTGAAAAACGTTGATGAACCCATATTTTTTTCAATACTTAAAAGACAATGATGAGGAGTAACACCACATGTAATATTATTTGGTTTTTTCTTAAGAAGCTCAAGACCTTCGATTGAAGAAACATGACAGATATGAGCTTTCATATTCAAACCTTGTAATGCAAAAATTATATCTTTTATTGAAGTTTCTTCACAATCAGAAGGTCGAGATTTAAGATGATCTATCAAATTATTTTCATATCCTGAACATTTTATAAGTTGTTCATCATCTTCTGCATGAAAAAGAACAGGTTTATCAGTTTGTGATATATTTTTTAAAGCGTTTCTTAAATTTTTCTTATCAAATTTTAAACTATTTGTTGAACTACCAAGATAAATTTTAAACCCACTACAATTTGTTGATAATTTTCTAATAGATTCTATATTATCATTGTTGATACCTGCATAGATTCCGAAATCAACATATGATTTTTTTTCGGCCAAAGATATCTTATCTGAAAGATTTTGAATAGAAACAGTTTGAGGTTTTGTATTAGGCATATCAAAAACACAAGACATACCACCAAATGCAGCAGCCATTGAGCCTGTAGAAAAATCTTCCTTATTAGTGAAACCGGGATCCCGAAAATGAACATGAGAATCAATTCCAGAAGGAAGGATTAATCTATTTCTAAAATCAATGTGTTCATCACCCTTTAAGATCTTTTTTACAGAGAATATTTTACCATCTTTAATCCCAATACAGGAATTTTGGAAAATACCATTAATATATACTTTTCCTTCAACAGAAAGATCCATCTAATTTCTTCTCCTCAATTTTTCCTCTGGGTTCAATCTCTGTGAATATTTGCCCACTAAACTTAAAAATTTTTATATTTTCATTTTGCCATGAATCCGGCATAAGACCTGCTTTTATACATGTATGAGATAAAAATTCTTGTTTTCCCCATCCTTGTTCAATAGGTACTTGAGGTAAAAGCAATCCTTTAAAAAATCCCTGTTCAACAATTAATCCATCTCTACCTATTTCTATTTCTGACAAATAATCCTCTGGTTTATTTATCTTTATAAGTTCAGGTTTAGTTAGAATTGTAACCTCAATTATTATACTATCAAGCTCATCTTTTTCAATTCTTGGAAATCTAGGATCTCTGGTTGCTGATTTTGCTCCTTCAAGTATTGCATCCTTTAATGTCATAATAGGCAGAGGGATTCCAATACATCCACGCAAATCATGTCTAGGGTATGTATGAATTGTAACAAATGCACCCTGCTTTTCAAGAAACGGTTTTTCAAAATCTAAATCAGGATAATTTTTTTCTTTTACGTAATGGTCTACAACTTCTCTAGCAAACTCAACTGCCTTTTTCCCTTCGTCAAAGCTAAGCATGAAAAAAAGTATTGAAAGGAATTTTAATAAGATTTGGTTAATTAATAATAGTTATCTTAATCCCTTTCTTCTCGTATCATATCAATATCAGAAATTAAATATAATGGTTCATCGGTGATTTCTAATTTTCTACTATATGTATAGGTATAGTTCTGCTCATTTTCTGTAAATTCATAATAGACAGATACATTGTAATATCCAGGTTCTAATTCAACAGTATAAAACCCTTTTTCATCTGATTCAACTTTTACAGTATATATAGCCGTGTTATTTTCAATACTTCTATCAGGAGAAAATTCAATATCTGTTACATTTGAAATGATATTATCATTATATTTAGTAAAACCGCTTAGATTAGTAGTAAGTTTTGTCAAAGATAAATTATATGATCGTCTTCCCTCTCCAATCATTAATTCCAAGCTATCATCAAATGTATAAACAGTAACTTGACCTTCTCTTTGTCTAACAGTAACATCGTATACTCCAGGTGTTAAATCAATTTGATAGTTACCAGATTCTTTAGTAGTAATTGTTTCTCTTGCTCCAGCTGTATTGTTTTCAACATCACTATTTGGAGTGAAAATAATTTCAATACCTTTTATACCGACATTTTTATATCTAGTGGCTCCAACTAATCTTACAGGTGTATATTCTAATGATATATTGTAGAACAATGTCTCATTTTCTGGTATTGTAACATTTTCAAGTTTTCTATATACTAGATCCTTCTGGAGGTTCATCTGATATTCACCAGGCACAACATCATAAAATGCATAATTTCCGTTTGCATCAGTAATTGTGTTATTAACTAAAAATTCCTCTTCAATTTCTCCAGTTATATCTATACGTTTGTAGGTTAGTAATATTTCTGCCCCTTCTATTGTATTTGATTCATCTTCAAAGAAAACTTTTCCTTTAATTGAAGAATGTTTCAACTCTGAAATGTTAAAATAGTTATTATTTTCATAAATATCAAGTAATTGTTCATTTAATGTAAATCCATCCTTGATTGCTCTTACATAATAATATCCGGGCATAAGGTTTGAAAAACTAAAAATTCCATTTTCATTTGTTGTTCTTGTTTTTGGTGCCTCAGGACTTGCTATATCATACAACTCGATATAGACATCAGGAATAGGAATATCAACTGATTTATTATATTCTCCATCATCATCAATATCTTTGTAAATATAACATTCTAGACTACCAGGTTCTATTGAAATATTTAAAAATCTTTCGTAATTATCACCTTTTCTCATTGCATCATCTTCAGAGATAGGAGCAAATTCAGACCCGATTTCTCCATCAAATGTTAAATTTCTCATTGGAAAGGGTTGAATGTTTTCTGGATAAGCTCTAAGAATTTGAAGCCGAGCCCCAGCACCAGCAATAAGAGAAAAGTTACCATCTTCGGTAGTATTTCGATCATAATCAATTGGAACTGAATAATTTCCATAATAAGTAATATTTTTTTGAGCTACAAGAGTTGCTCCAATTGGTTCACCCATAAAGGAAACTGTACCATTAAGATATGCTCCCTCGTAATATTTTGCAATAACTACTGCTGCTTTTCCAGTATCATAATAAGGATATCTAGATAAATCTGAGAAAAATTCTGCATAAAAATGTTTCATATTAACACATGGAATTTGATAATCAAATTCCTTTTTATCTGGAGATTCCCCTTGTGCTGGACCAATATATGTTCTATAAAACATAGTTTCAAAATAGAGGTCTTTTTGTTTTGTTCGAGTGTTTGTAACAACATTGAACCTTCTTTCCTCTTTATTCCAATCTAATACTTCAGCAGCAGTCCAGGTCGTATCTGAACCAGGTTTTTTCTCACCCGTTGTAGGATCAACTATATATCCTTCATATAAAAGCTCTACAAAATCATCTGCAATACCATTTATTAAAAGTAGGCTTTTATCAGATAAAAATGAAAAAATGTTAAAAATTTGTCTATCATAACCTTCAACTCCATAATATCGAATACTCCAACCAGTAGATTCCTGAAGGTCATGATAAAGCCATGTTATCTTATCTTCATCAAGAGAGCTGGTTAAAAGTTCAACAATATCATGGTATGCTGCATTTTCTGGATATTGTTGGCCAACTCTGTATTGCATACTTGTTTCTTCATCATATTCTTCCCCAATAGGATCATCATAGGAGGGGGACGTTGTAGGGTTTAATATCCATTGTTCTACCTTTGATTTGTTTATATTGCCTAAATGATCTGTTAAAACTTGTAACGTTTCCTCTGTAAGCTTACCATTATTATGCTTTTTTTCACCTTCCAACAATCTAACAATCCAGACAGATACAGCCTCTTTTTCACTAACGGAAGTATGGAAATTTGCTGCAACAGGTATACCGTCCTGGAAATTATCTGCAACAGTAGGATGATCACCTAAAGCTGATTCATAAAACCCATAATCCCACCAAGAAATAAAAGCAGGTCTATCATCAGGATCTTCAATATCTGTATCCTGTTCACTTAACCATTCAAACGCATCCTGCCAATATTTTTCCTTAACAATTCCTAAACCATATGCGCCTCTATAATTCTCATCATTATACATATAAGCCTTTAAAGAAGTCCATGTACCATCTTCTTTTTGTTTAGGTACACTTGGAACTGCTGCATCAAAAGCTACAAAGACATTAGGAAATATTATAATTAACGCTAAAAAGATAATACCAAAGATGTGAAGGAATTTTACTCCACGTCTAATTCCATGTAATCCTCCGCCAGCACTTCTAATATTTCTTAACATCTGCTTGTAATCTATCCATTCTACAAATAGCCAAACAATCCAACCTGAAAGTACAACAATTACCGGGACCATATCGTTTAAAAAACGACCAGCAATTCCTGCTAACCAGATATTTGTTATAAATAAAATTATAATAAATAGATATTCCCTACGAAGTTTATTCTTATAATAGTGATAAATAAGGTAGACAAGTCCAGCCCAACCAATCCAATATAGGGCAGGGCCATAAGACATAACAGTTTGACTTATTTGATAAGTTCCAGCCTCAGCAATTGTCATGGAAACTTTTTGACCATAAATACCACTTCCAAAAATAATAGTTGAAAGTTTTTGTAATGGTGAAAAAAAGGAAAATTGTTTAGATAATTCTTCAGCAAAATAAATAATTCCTAAACCAGCAATTCCCATTACTAAAATTGTAGGAAAAGATAGCGTCCATGGAATTTTTAACTTCCCAAATAGATAATATATTAAACCAAAAACTGCAACAATTATACATATATAAAGAGAAACATTTGGAGCAAATCCATCTGGTCTAAAAGATATAACAGGTGCAGATATTAGAAAGCCAGAAAATAAGATAATTGAACTGGTTCTAAATATTTTGAATTCGATTTTATTTGTAAAAATGTCAAATAACATTTGTACAATTGCATAAATTGCAATTACAGTGTAAAGATATTGAGCTTCTACCCATGTCATTGATAATGCAGCAAGAGGAACTCCTCCTAAAATAGCATATAATGTTGATTTTGTAGAATCTTTTTCTTTTATAGCTTTTATTAGGAATAGAAATGTGAGGAAAAATAATAATAAATTGAATGAATCGTGATCAAAAAGCCCATAAGCCGAGCCGTGACCAGATCCTAGATGAATCGGAATTATTGCTATGAAAAACGCTCCAAAGAGACCGGCTTTCTTATTAAATAGCTCTTTTCCCATAAAATAAACAACAAATACCAATAAAGCACCAAATAATGCAGGAACAAACTGCATCGAATATCCAATAGCTTCTATTTCATCAATAAATGGTGATAATATTCTGCTGAAACCTATTGCCATCATATTAAATAATGGAGCTCTACCTCCTTTTGAACCAAGAGGATAATTAAGAATAGGATCTGGATCGTAAAAGTAAGGATATTGTCCCGTCTCATATGTTTCTTTAACAAGTCTCAAGTTATAATATGGGTCAGGTCCTGATAGATAAAACTTGTTAAAACCTTCACCCTCTGGATTTATTGAAACCTCACTAACAAAATTGAAATATGTATTTAAAAATAAAACCATGAAAAATATTCCAACTAAAGCTATAACAATCCACCAATTCTTTTTAATTCCATATTGTTTTTTATCATAAATTGGCTTAGATGGCTTAGTAACATATTTTGTTTCTTCTGTTGCTGGTTGAAACCGTCTTTGAGCTCTTTTTCGCATTATATTTCACCCTAGAATAATTACAGACGTAAATTTATTCCCTTATTTATAATTAACTTAGGATTTACTTTTTAAAAAAAGGTGATATACAAGGTGAAATTTTTACTTTACTAAAATCACTTTGAATAGTATCCGTTGATATAATTTCATTACAACCTGCACCTAATAATTTTTTCACCGCATCTCCTGCAAATAGGCCATGTGTACATGCTACGAAAACATTTTTTGCACCGTGTTTTTTTAGTTGCTGAATAGATTTTGCCATTGTTCCACCTGTAGAAATTATATCATCAATGATTGCAACATTCTTATTTTCTGCATTTAGTTTCTTTGGTTTAATTTCAATAGTTGAATCATCAATTCTTGTCTTTTCCATATAATCAAAATCGCATTCAATAATTTCAGATGCTTTTTTTGCTCTTTCAAGTGCACCTTTGTCAGGGGCAAGAATCATATGAATGTCTTTGTTCTTAAGATATTTAGCCAATTCTGGAACAGCTGAACAACTATATGCTGATGTGGAAAAAAAATCTAATATATGTTGTTTATGTGGATCCACCGTTATTACTTTATCAGCATTCAAACTGATTAGATTTGCCAACGCTTTAGCACTTATTGGTTCTCCATTTTGAAATTTTGTATCTTGTCTTGCATAACCAAAATAAGGGATTACAACACTTATTTCTTTAGCACCTGACTCTTCAACTGCATTTTGTAATAAAAAAAGTTCAACTGTATTATTATCAGGATAAGTAGTTTGTACAATTATAACATGTTCTCCCGAAATATCATCAAGAATACGTACATAAAATTCATCGTCTGGAAATCGTTTTGATATTGTATTAGCTAGGGGGGCGTTTAACTCTTTTGATAAATCCTCAGCAATAGTTTTGGATGCAGTTCCACCAATAACATACATTTTTTAACATGTTTGAAATTACAATTGAGTTTTTAGTGGTTTCGTAAATTTTTGTAAGAAAGTTTTTATAAGGACCATATGTTTTATCCTAAAAAGGATGTGGGTGTAATGCAAATAGGAAGATTGATAGCATTATTTATCTGTTCAATCATTTTTTCATCATTTTTAATTATTAACACAATATCTGCAGAAGATACAATAGAAAATATTGTTGAAGCAACATTTAATATTGAATTTATTTCAGGAACTTTTCTAAACCTTAGAATTACAATCGATGCTGAAAGATTAACAACAGATAAGACCTATACAGCTGAACAGATTAAAAGTGCGTCTCTTCAACAATTAGGTGCTCTTGGTTATTTACTATATATCATGCTAGAAAACCAATTTGATGTCACCTTTAAAAATGCTGAAATTAAAGATTTTGAAATTCCTATTTTTGATGGATCTCTATTCACTGAAGAATTGAATGTGAGTTTATCTTCATCATTTTTTAAATTAGATAATTCTGTGAACGTTGATAATTTTATCAATGGTGTTTTAGATCTTAGTGCCTATGTAAATTATTCTTTTGTTCTTCAAGCAGAGCCAGGTTGGAACAACTCCTATAAAATAGACTTGGGTGATGATCTTGAATTCAAAAGAACAACAGGTATTCCAAGTGGAAAACATATTGTTTGGACTGTAAAAAATTGGGATGGTAATTTTCAGAATAAAGTTGCAGATATACAAGTAAAAAAGAAAGAACCCACAACAGATAAAATAGAGTCAGAGGATATTTTCATAGGTTTTCAATTGGATTCTACTGATTCAAAAACCCCGGTTTTAATTACAGAAATAATTTTGAAAAATGTCGATATAAGAGAGTATAACATTTTGCCTGATTTTATATCAAATGTAGATTATTTACCCGCTGATGGTTTTAGATTATTTGTTGAAAATGATTTTATGACTTGGGAAAAATCCTATGAAAAAACTGTAAAACCAATTGAAGAAAAAATAAAAACAACTATTGAAGAATCTCCATTTAATCAAACTTTAGATATATATTTTAATTGGAACGAGGAAACTACAATAGACTGTTTAAATCCATATGAATTATCAAATATGAACAATCATCCCCCTATTATTGCAATATTAAAAGACAATGATATTAATTTACAAATATGTGATATTTCAAGTAGAGCATTATTTGGTCTAATTAACTCTGGTGGAATTGTAAGTATTTCAAAAGAAGACATTAATTTTGGAGAGGATCTAAATAGAATTGGCTATGATTATAATATAACAATTAATCTCCCAGATAATTTTTATTTAGAAGGAAAAAATAAATATACTTGGAATGGTTCAAAACCAATATCTGGAGATTTTTCCTCAGATGATGTACTATCTTACTCTAATGAAGAAAAGAATACAATAATTGAAATTGAACTAACAAATACTGACCTAAATTTATTAAGCTTTTTTACAGGTAAAACAGAATTAACGTTTGGACTAGATTTAAAGACAAATCGTAACTATAATGTAACAAGCATCCCAAATGAATTTTACCTACCTGAAAAGTTGAAAATAGATTACTTAAGTTCTGATGCTTTAAGACTCTGTATAGAAGAAAATGTATTTAGTGAAGATAATGTAAATGAATTTCTAATAAGCGAATCAGAGGAATTTGAAGAAATTTTTAAAGGTCTTCTTCCCGGTTTAGAGGCAAATACAAAGGTAAACAAAAATATTTTTGAAGATTCTCTAAATTGGAATGGAAATATTTCAGATATGGATGCTGAAATACCTGTAAATGTAGCAACTTCTACACATGGCCTATATTCTGTTTTATTTGATTTTTCGTTCTTACCTCCAAAATTTGATGTTCCAACACGAACATTCAGCTTTGGAGGATTAAAAAATCAAGATGTAACTTATAGGGTTATTTTTCCAAAAGGAATATATATTGATATTAGTGATCCCGTAGATAAGGCAACGTTTGGACAATTTGATGATGGGCGTAATTATTTGCAGATCAAATTTAGTGCATCTGAAGCAAATCAAATAGTTGATGTATCATATAAAATAATTCCATCTGCATTGTTTATTATTGGTATTTTTACACCTTGTATTATAAGTTTGTTTATCACGTTAATTTTAGTTATTGTGATTTTCATAATTAGGAAAAAAAGAAGAATAAGGAGAGGTGAGATACAATATCCTGAAGAAGAGGATGCAAATGGATATGAAAATGAAGATTTTTATATTCCCCCTCCACCCAGAAAAAAACAATAAAATATTTATTTAATCTTTAATTATTGTTGGTAAAAGTCTTAGAAGAGAAGGTGTTTTTTTAAGCATAGGTTTGATTAGTTTTGAAGGATAATCAATATCTCCATATTTAGATATGATTTCGTTAATTTTTGGATTTTGGAATTTTTCTATGTATTTATCAAAATATTTATCAGAAAAATGATTGAATATTTTTCTAAACTTCATTCCAAGATTTAACTCTCTCCCAATTTCTGCTGACCAGGATTTATGATATATTTTAAGATTTTGAGAAGAAAAATTATCTTTTTTTAATGCTTCAATTGAAACATTTGAACAATGTTTTGCACATAAAAGCCCAGTATAAATTCCTCCACCGGATGTTGGTTTCACCTGAGCTGCTGAATCACCTGCAAGAAGTATATTCGAATCATATGTTCTTTTCAAAGCACCAAATGGTATATCTCCTCCAAATTGACTAATTATCTTTATGTTACTAATAAAATTTGAAGCAAGTTTATTATTTAAAAATTTCAAAAAATAAAACTTTGGAGAATTTGGAGCTTCTTTTCTTATACAAAGGCCAATCCTTGCTTTGGTTCCCGTCTTATCAGTTGGTATTATCCAGGCAAAAAAACCAGGTGCAATATTATTCCCTAAAAATATTTCAACAAAATCTGGATCTAAATTTGTATTTATAATATCTGCACCAATTCCCCTTAGATATTCTTTTGGAGAAGGAAAATTAAAAGTACTTCTAACCTTTGAATATGGACCATCTGCACCTATTAGTAATTTACATTTAAAATAATTGTTTTTTGAGGTTTTTATTTCTATAAAATTATCGTTTCTTTGAGCGGAAAATAATTTATTTTCTAAAAAAATTTCTACACCTTTTTCTTTTGCTTTTTTATTTATTTCTTTATCAAATAAAGATCTATCAATTGCAAGAGCATGAACTTTATCTCCTCCAATTTTCAAAATTTTTCCAGAAGGGGAATGAATAATTGCACCTTTGATTTTATTTTTAATAATCGACTCTTTTGATATATCCAAAAAATCAAATACTCTTGGCGTAATAAGTCCTGCACATTTCATTGGAATACCAATTTCTTTGTTCTTTTCTAATAATGCAATATTGAATTTTTTCTCTGAAATCTTTCCAGCAATGTAACTTCCTATTGGGCCTCCCCCAACTATAACAGCATCATAATTTAACATAACTTTTAAAATGTATATTTACAAAGATTTATAACAGATTCGCAGATTCTGTGGCAGGGACCAAATAATGATTATTGGAATTTTATTAAAAGGATTTATCTTCTTTTTTTCAAGAAAAAAAAATGATATTGATGAAAAAGAAGAATATAAAAAAAATCTAACCTGCAGATTTGTTTTAGATGGAGCAGGTCGTAAAGTAGGAGAAAGTGTAGCAGTAGATAATGATATATTAATAATAAAATCAGGTAAAAAGTACCTTGGTGTTCCTCTTAAACATATCGAAGAAGCTGAAAAAACGTTACTTGTTAAAGGACTCATTGAGCAAGACAAAGCTGAAATAATTGGTGAAAAATGGCGACGAGAATCATTTCGCGAAATTAATTATAATCAAGGAGAAAATAATGGAATTTGATTATAAGATGGTTATTGTTACCAGAAAAAATTTAGAACTTTCAGCGGGTAAGCTAGCTGTTCAAGTAGCACATGCAGCTGTTTTATGTTCATTTGATACAAAAAAGAAAAATTCAAAATGGTTCAATAAATGGCAAAATGAAGGAGCAAAAAAGGCTGTTTTAAAAGTTGAAAACGAACAGGATTTTTATAATCTAAAAGAAAAAGCAGAAAATCTAAAAATTGTTTCTCATATAATAACAGATGCAGGTTTTACCGAGATACCGGCTGGAACAAAAACAGTTATTGGGATTGGTCCAGCCCCAAGTAATCTTATTGATCAAATAACTGGCCATTTACAATTATTATAAATAATAATTCGAAACTTTATTAGATTATAAAAGATTCTATTTTTAAAATGAAAAAACAAATCCGGTTGCTTGGAGTTGATGATTCACCCTTCACATTTACCGACAAGTTTGCAACAATTATTGGAGTTATTATGAGAGGTGGCAATTACCTTGAATGTGTTATTAAAAATAAAGTTACAATTGATGGGGATGATGCAACCTCTGTATGTAAAGATATGATAAAAAATACGAAGCACAGAAAACAGCTAAAAGCTATGCTTCTGGATGGAATTGCACTTGGAGGGTTTAATATTGTTGATATTAATGAAATATATAAATCTACAAACCTTCCAGTAATAACAATTACAAGGGACAAACCTAATTTTAACAAAATGGAAGAAGCACTAAAGAAGAATTTCATTGATTGGGAAAAACGATTGAATATTATTAAAAATGGAGATATTCATGAAATTTTAACAAGTCATAATCCAATCTACATAAAATGCTCTGGTATAAATATTAAAGAAGCAAAAGAAATAATAAAGATTTCGACAATACGAGGAGTAATACCCGAGCCAATCAGAGTGGCTCATTTAATATCATCTGGAATAATTAGAGGAGAATCATATGGGAAAGCCTAAAGCAATAGTTGATAGAAATATTTGTTTAGCTTGTGGAGGATGCATTTCAGTTTGTCCACAAGATGCTCTTTCAATGTATGGTGGAAGAGCTTTAGTTACAGATGAAAAATGCATCAGTTGCGCAATCTGTATTCGAATATGTCCTATTGGAGCAATTAGCGGGAGGTCTGTTTCAAATGAAATATGATGTTGTTATTGTTGGTGCCGGGCCTGCTGGTACTGTTACTGCTCGTTTTGCAGCTGAATCAGGAGCAAAAGTTCTTGTTATTGAACGGAGACAGGAAGTTGGTGTTCCTGTTCTTTGTGGAGAAGGTGTAAGTAGAAAAATCGATGAATGGGGGATGCTTGAAGGTAAAAGATGGATTGCAAATAAAATGGATGGGGCAAGAATTTTTTCTCCTAATGGAACTATGGTAAAACTATCAGCAGAAATTGCTGGTAATGAAACTGGATATGTGGTATATAGAGACATTTTTGATCAAGAACTTGCACGACAAGCTTCAAGAGCGGGTGCAAAAATTTTAATGAACACAAATGCAATAGGTCTTTTGAAAGACAAAGATAAGATAACAGGTGTAAAAGCCAAAAAGCAAGAAGATGAAATTGAAATTGAGGCAGATATTGTTGTTGGAGCCGATGGTGTTGAATCAAAAATTGGAAAATGGGGAGGTATTGACACAAGACTTGATCCTATGGATCTTGAAACATGTTGTCAATATACTTTAACAAATATTGATTGTAGGGATTCCTATTGTGATTTTTATTTGGGAAATAAGATTGCTCCAGGAGGTTATATTTGGGTTTTTCCAAAAGGCAAAGATATTGCTAATGTAGGAATTGGAGTTTTAGGAAATTTGAGTGAAGCGGGTATGCCTAAAAAACTCCTTGATGAGTTTATTTCAAATAATCCTAATTTTAAAGATGGAAATCCTATAAGATTTCTTGCTGGTGCTGTTCCAGTTGCAAATCCTGTAGAATCGGTAAAAGATAATTTAATATTAGTTGGAGATTCAGCAAGACAGGTTGATCCAATAACTGGTGGGGGTATAACTCATTGTTTAGAGGCTGGAAAAATTGCAGGTGAAACTATTGGTTTAGCAATAGAGAGACAACAATTTGATAAAGAAACATTATCAGTTTATGAAACAGGCTGGAAGGAAGCCTTTGCTAAGAAGTTGAAAAGAAATTATATGGTTAAAGAAATTTTCCTTGACTTTGATGATAAAACATTAAATATGCTTGCTGACTCTTTAAAAGACTTAAAGTTTGATGAAATTAGTACTTTTAGCCTTATCAAGGCGTTAGTATTAAAGCATCCAACATTATTGATGAAGTTAAGACCCCTTATGAAAATTTCATCTGAAACATAGGAGAAAAATAGCATGAAATGGGGATTAATTTACAATTATAACATTAAAAAAGCCTATTCAATGACTAATGAGATTTATGATTTTCTAAAGGATAAAGTAGATGTTATTGTTGAGAAAGATTTTGCAAAAGAAAAAGGAGTTAAAGGTTATTTGTTAGAAGAAATAAATAATGAAGCAGATATTGTAATTACAATAGGTGGGGACGGAACAATTCTTAGAGCATTAGAGAAAGTAGACAAACCAATTTTTGCGATAAATTCTGGTGGTATGGGTTTTCTTACAGAGATTGAATCCAAATATGCTATAAGTGGTTTGGAGAAACTGTTAGAAGGTAATTACAATGTTGAAGAAAGAGCAAAACTCAAGGTTATTGTTGATGGTAAGAGACTTTCTGATGCAGCAAATGAAGTTACAGTTCAAACACCAAGAATAGCAAAAATAATGTATCTTAAAATTTTTATTGATAACGAATTGATTGAAACATTTGGTGCAGATGGTATAATTATTGCCACTCCAACTGGTTCCACTAGTTATGCTCTTAGTGCCGGAGGACCAATTCTTGATCCAACAGTTGAAGCAATGGTAATTGCTCCTCTTGCTCCATTTAAGTTATCAGCTCGCCCTTGGGTTGTTCCATTGAAAAAAAAAGTTGGAATAAAATTGATTGCAAAAAGTAAAGAATCAAAGATAGTCATTGATGGAGAATCCCCTCAGTCAGTAACCCCAGAAAGTGATATAGTAATTACTGGTTCTGAGAAAAAGGCAAGATATATAAGATTTGGAGAAACATTCTATCAGATGGTTAGATTGAAATTGGTTCGATAAATATATGTCCATATTTAAAAGAAAGAAGATTAATCAAGTTAAGCGTGACTGGAAAATAAAAAAAAGTACTCTTGAATTTATTTTAGAAAGTGCAAAATCATCTTTTCCAAATGAATTTGGTGGTTTTTTACGTGTCGATTTAGATAGAAAAGATACAATTACAGAGCTTGTTATTTTACCAGGCACAATATCTGGTGATTCGCATGCAATTTTTAAATTTTATATGTTACCTATTGATTTTTCTATTGTTGGAACTGTACATAGTCATCCCTCTTTTTCTTCTCATCCTTCAGAAGCCGACATTTTTCTTTTTAGAAAGTTCGGAAAAGTCCACATTATTGTTGCTTATCCATTTACATTTTCTTCATGGAACTCCTATAACTATAATGGTGAAGAAATTGAAATAAAGGTTATTTAGAAATAAATTATGCTTTTAAAAAATGTTTATTTTTTTATCATAAACTATTTAACATACAAATAGGTTTTATGGGTGAGGATAGAATATGACAAAAGAAACAACAGAAAATAAAACCTCGAAAAAAAGTAAAACAAATGAAAACACAATTTATGTAGGAAATAAACCTTCTATGAGTTATGTACTTGCTGTTGTAACGCAGTTTCAGAGTACTGGCTCAGATGAAGTTGTTATAAAAGCGAGAGGTAGATCAATTAGCAGAGCAGTTGACACAGCAGAAATAGTCAGAAATAGATTTATCAAAGATGCAGAAATAAAAGATATAAAAATAGGGACTGAAAGTATCACTAATGAAGAAGGCAGATCTTCTAATGTATCTTCAATTGAAATATACTTGTTAATCAAAAAAAAGAGTAAATAGTAATAAATAATATGAAATGTTTCAAAAACTTTTTATTCGTTATTAAAATTCAATAATTGAGTAAGTGGTTTTATAAAAGAATAGACGTTATGGATTATGAGGAGGAGGAAAAAATGAAACGGAAAAATATGCTTGTATTGGACGAAAAGGATGAGAAAGCAGTTGAAATATTTAGGGAGTTAGGGATGCCGAAAAATCTTGCTAAAACTTTATTATATATCAATCAGGTTGATGAATTCCGATCTGCTGATGTTGAACAAGCAGCAGACATGAGACAACCTGAAGTTTCTATAGCAATTAAGGAACTCAGAAGAAGAGGTTGGGTATCAAAACGAGATCTTAAAAAAGAGGGTAAAGGTAGGCCAATTCACATATATACCTCAACTCAGAAACTATCTGAAATACTGACTGATTTTGAGCAAAAGAAATTAGAAGAAGTTGAAACTATAAAAAATGACATAACAGAGCTTAAGACTCTTATAAATAACAGATAAATAAAATAAGAAAATTTGCAAACTTTCAGATAATTCAACTTATTAAGTATTTGATGCATTTTCAGCATATTTTTAAGTAATTAAAGTTTACCTATAATTTCCTCTGCTAAAACCTATTATTGTTTTACAGACAGGACAGGAATACATTACCTCTTGTTTAAGAAATCCTGCTCCAATCGTTTCTCTATTAACATCTCGTAAGGAAATCTCTTGTTTACATTGGGGGCATTTTGACATACTTTATTCTCTCCTTTTCCACTTATCTTTATTTGCAAGACCTATTGCAATATAGCATAAGCCTATTCCAGTAAATACGAAAAATGCTGGATTGACTGCAATCATAAAAACTAGACCTAATGGCAAAAAACTAATTCCCATAATAAAAAATGCTTGATAATCAGGTTCCTCATATTTGTTTTCCTTTTGTTTTTTCCATAAAACAATAGTTATAATAACACCTAGAATAAATAATAATGCAATGATTAAAATAAGTAGCAATATCAATCCATTCATCAATTTCATCTCCAAAAAAATCAATTTCCACTTTTCAGATTACCAACCGTTGCAATATAGAATATAATTGCAGCTATAGAAAAGATGATTAACCCAACAAAATCATCTGGATGTTTCCAATACCAATAAATTGTATTTATTGTAAAGATTATTGCTGCTAGAATTGTCCATCTTGATGTTTTTATCATAATTTTACCTTCTTTCAAATATTATTTATTATTTTTAAAATCTAAAATATTGCCATAATCCTGCAAAGAATCCAATTAGTAGAATGATCAATCCGGTACCAATCAAAACCTTACGTTGTCTTTTTTCTTCTTCTGTCAATTCTGACCAGGGTTTTTGTTTTTTTCCAATAATTATTCCAAGATTAATTCCAATAGCAATTCCAATTGCCATTCCAATTGGAATTCCAATAACAAAATCACTCATTTTCACACCTAATAAAAAATTATAAATCGATTATTTAATAATTATTGCAAAAATTTTGTACAAAATAATAAATTTTAGAATATTAATTACATATAAAGTTCAAAAAGTGTTAGAAGATTGTATTAAATTTCTTTTTTTAAATTTACTAAACTCTCTAATATTATAACATAAAAAGTTGTTTATTTCACAAAAGGTGACATTACTTTTAAATATTTAATATTTATTGGTTTAATATAGGGAGGAATAAAATGAAAAAGAAACTGATTGGATTTTTTGTTTGTTTAATTATGATTGAGGCTTTTGTTTTTCCTGCATCATGTACAACAAAAAATAATGGAGATTTTAATCCATTATCATGTACTGGAATTATATATGTTGGTGGAACGGGGGAAGGAAACTATACAAAAATACAGGACGCAATTGATAATTCAAGTGATGGTAATACTGTTTATGTTTTTGATGAATCTTCACCATATTTTGAGAACATATTAGTCAATAAAGCAATCAATCTAATTGGTGAAAACAGAGAAACAACAATTATTGATGGTAGTCAAAATGGAAATGTTGTATATGTTACAATTGATAGTGTAACAATTAGTGGATTTACAGTAAAAAATGGAAAAGACAGTTATTTATTTGCAGGTATTGATATTTGTGCAAATTATACCACAATATCAAACAATATAATAAGTAACAATTATATTGGAATTGCAATTTGGGATAATAATCATGATCCAAATTACCGTATAACATTAAATAACAATATTATTTCTGAAAACACGATTATATCAAGTTCTATAGAAGGGATATGGTTTGATTTTTGTAAAAATTCAATAGTCAAAAATAACATACTTATAAATAATAATATTAGTTCTATTCATATGTATTCTGCTAGTAATAATACAATTTCAGGAAATGATATCTCAAATAGTGAATATGGAATATCATTATATGATGATAGTAATAAAAATGATGTATCACGTAATAATTTTTTAAATAATGAAAGGTATTGTATATTAATTCTTGATTCAGGAAAAAATAATATTTCTGAAAATAACTTCATTGAAAGTGGAAGGAGAAACGTAAAGCTTTTTTATTATATTTGGTCAATAAGAAGAAACAAATGGATTGGCAACTATTGGGGCATTTCAAAGCAAGAAGCCCATATTATTATGGTCAGTATTAGTATAAGATTGCCTGGTAGGGTAGGACTAGGTATTATTCCCTGGATTAACATTGATTGGCATCCTGCACAAGAACCTTACAATATTTGATAGTCGAAAAATCAGTTATTATCTAGTTATTATATTACTCTTAAATATTAAATATATTATTATCAAAAAATTATTAGGATTGATTTAATAACGAATATATTATTATAACATTTAAAATTGGGGAATAAACATGGTATATTGTAAAAAATGTGGTAAAAAACTCGAAGACGATGCAAATTATTGCTCAGTTTGTGGGAACTCCATAAAGGATTTTAAAACTGAAGAATTCATAGTTTCATCAGATGATCTCGTAAAAACCGTTAAAAAACTACTACATGAAGGAAATGTTAGAAGAATAATTATAAAGGATGAGAATGGAAAAATTCTACTTGATTTACCAGCAACCGTTGGATTAATCGGAGCAGTAATTGCTCCATGGCTTGCTGCTCTTGGTGTAATTGGTGCAATTGCTACAAAATGTACTATAGTTGTTGAGCGAAGAAAATAATTTTAATATTATTTGAAAAACAATGTTTTAAATAAAAAAACATATATCACTATTTGGAGAAGGATGGAAGCCTCATCAATAGATATTGTAGTGTTTGCACCACTTGCACCAATATTAGGTGTTTTACTATTTTGGTTTATTCAACTAGTATTTATTGAGAGTGAAAAATACCTACTTTCAAAAATAAGATCAAAACATGAACCATTTTGTAGGTTTACAAATTTTCTTGGGATTCTTTTTCAAACAATATGTCATGCTTTAGGCTTTACTATAACAAAAAGTGGAATATCTAATTTTTATATTGATATAGACTATGGAAAAGTTGCTCCAAAAAAAGAGAGAAAGGGCATATTTGAGTGGGTCTCAAATGTTTTTTTATTTATTGGTCCATTTTTTATCCCTGCATTCTTACTGCTTATCTGTCTTTTTTTCCTTATGACGAGTGGGTTTGAAATTATTAATCCTTCACAACTGCAAGAATTAAGATACACCTTTGGTGAACAAATAACATCCTTTGGAGCAAACCTATTTTCTTTTACGAATGGCTTTTTCAATTTTCTATTCAATATTGATCTTTTACATCCTGCACATTTTGGATTTTTATTTTTAATGATATTTCTGGGGATGGGTATAAGACCAAGCTATATAGGTAAAGAGAAGAAAGAAAAAGTAGATATGCTTTATGATTTAAAAAACATAAAAAATCTTTTTATAAACAAGCCAATCTATTTAATAATTCTTTTTGTCTTTGCGTATATCTTTTTCTATATTTCTCTCTGGTTGGGCACGAATTGGTATGTCGCATTCTTTGTTATTTTAGGATGGTTATCAATAATTTCACTTGTATCAATTATTATCGCAGATATTATACTTGTTTTAATAAAAACAACAGATGAAATATCTGGTAAATGGAAGGTTTTTCCATATTTAACGATACCAACTTCTTATTTAGTTGGTAGAATTTTCTTTTTTTATATTCCAACAGATTTTACAAGACCTATGTCGATTTTAATATTAATCTTATCAACTATTACAGTTACTTACATTTTGATAAAAAGGAAAACAGATAAATTTAAAACCAAGAGTGATATAAAAAAGTTAAAAAAGAAAAGGAAAGGTGTAAAAGATGGATGAGGATGAACTGCTGAATGGTGAAAAGATTGAAAAGGTCCTTTCACCACATCCACTATCATTTATGAGATATCAATCATTAAGTTTATTTCTTATTATTTGGGGAATACTTTTATTATGGTTGGTCAATTTTTCAGAGTGGAATAATATATTTTCACAAAGTGAATGGTTTCCAATTATTGTATGGGGTTTAGTATTATTGGTTGCTGGAGTTATTGCATCTATTGTAACAATCCGATGGAGTATTTTCTTTCTTTATCTTTTAATATTTGCAGGGGGTATTGCTCTTATGATATCTCAGGGGTGGTTAGATGCATCCGATATTTTTATTCCAAGTTATACTGTATCAATATCTATAATTGGATTTTTACTTGTTGAAGCTTACCGTCAATCTCATAAATATTATATCTCAAACCAACGTATAACTTTCAAAGGAGGAATATTTACAAAACAGGAAAGAACATTAAGATATGATAAAATCACTGATATAAATGCTAAACAAGGAATAATTGGACAAATCTTTGGGTTTGGAACTATTATTCCAATAAGTCAATCTGGTTTTGGTTTAGGTAGTGATAAATCCTTTGCAGGTGGAGGAGTTTCATTAGGAGAAAAAAAAGTTAAATTATTTGGTCTTTTTGGGGGAGGTAAGGATGTTCAAACACCGCGTGCAAGAAGTTATTATGAGCTGCATGGTGTTTATCCATATAAAGAAATAAAGAAACTTGTCGAACAAATGGTGCAGGGTAATGTTATTACTCCTTATCAACAAGAGCAAGTAGCATTCCAAAAAGAACAAGTTGACATTCAAAAACAAATGAGAGATCTTCTCAAAATGCAATCTGGTTCAAAAATCGATCAAAAAGGAGAAGAAGAAAATAGTGAATAGTCAAAAGCATAGATATGTTTATAATTTAATACATTATTTCTGAAAAAATTATGGTACCAAAAAAGCTCTTTTTTACTAAAGGTGTAGGGCGGCACAAACATGAGCTCCAATCATTTGAGTTAGCATTACGTAATGCAGGAATTGAAAAATGTAATTTAGTTAGTGTATCTAGTATTGTACCATCAAATTGTAAAATATTAACTCGTGAAAAGGGTATACCTCTATTAAATCCAGGTGAAATAACATACTGTGTTATGTCTCGGAATAAAACTAATGAACCAAATCGTTTAATTGGCTCAGCAATTGGGGTTGCTATTCCAAAAGAAAAAAACAGCTATGGATATATTTCTGAACATCACAGTTTTGGTGAAAAAGCTCAGAAGGCAGGAGACTATGCAGAAGATCTAGCAGCAACAATGCTTGCAACTACACTCGGCCTTGAATTTGATATAGATAAAGCATGGGATGAAAGGAAACAGGAATATAAAATGAGTGGAAGATTTGTCCGTACACAAAGCATAGTACAAACAGTGCAGGGGGATAAAAATGGTTTGTGGACTACAGTTATTGCTGCTGCTGTATTTATTGAGGATTAATAAATGCCAAAAACAGTTATTAAAAGAAATGGTAAAAAAGAACCTTTCATAAAAGAAAAAATTGTTGTTAGTGCAGTTAAAACTGGAGCCCCGGTTGATATTGCAAGAGATATCGCAGATAAAATTGAGAAGCACCCCGAAGAAAGTATAAGAACAGCTTGGATAAAGAGTCATGTTTTAAATGAGTTAAAAATACATAATACTAATTGGCCAAAGAAATGGTATAATTACGATAAAAATGTAAAAAGACTGCATGATCATCCTGTTTAACCTTAATTTATAGAGTTTTTTATCAAAAAAGGGTTTAAATACAGGTTAATATTACCCACCACGCATTTTGGATGTGAAATTATGATAAAGGAATTTAACAAATGGTTTGAAGACCTACGAATCGAAGATGTACCATCAGTTGGCGGAAAAAATGCTTCTCTTGGAGAAATGATTAGAAATCTTGGTGAGAAGGGTGTAAATGTTCCTTCCGGTTTTGCTGTAACAGCATATGCATACAAATATACTGTAGAGAAAGCAGGTATCGATAAAAAAATAAAAGAAATATTATCAGACCTTGATACACATGATGTTAATAATCTTGCAGAAAGAGGGGAAAAAATAAGAACTCTTATCAAAAATACTTCTCTTCCATCAGATCTTGAGGAAGATATCAGAAAGCATTATCGAGAGATGGAAAATCGTTATGGTAAAAATGTTGATGTAGCTGTAAGAAGTAGTGCAACTGCTGAAGATTTGCCTGATGCTAGTTTTGCCGGGCAACAAGAAACCTATCTTAATGTAAGAGGGGAAGACGAGCTACTTGAAAGGGTAAGAGATTGTTTTGCATCTCTATTTACAAACAGGGCCATTTCTTATAGAGAGGACAAAGGTTTTGATCATTTTGATGTGTTATTATCTGTCGGAGTTCAAAAAATGGTTCGATCTGACTTAGCTAGTTCAGGTGTAATGTTTTCAATTGATACTGAAAGCGGTTTTAAAAATGCAGTGTATCTAACTGGAGCATATGGTTTAGGAGAAAATGTTGTTCAAGGCGCAGTAAATCCAGATCAATTTTATATTTTCAAACCAACCTTAAAAGATGGTTATAAACCAATTCTTGAAAAGAAAATTGGTACAAAAGAAAAACGTATGATATATGGGGATAAAGGAACTGAACAACAAGATGTTAGTGAGGAAGATAAAAGGAAATTTGTAATAAATGAAGATGAAATAATAACACTAGCTAAATGGGCAAATATAATTGAGGATCATTACAAAAAACCCATGGATATCGAATGGGCAAAAGATGGTGAAACTGGAGAATTGTTCATTGTTCAAGCAAGACCTGAGACAGTTCACTCTCAAAGAGACGTTGCAACGTTAAATACATATGTTTTAGAAGAAAAGGGAAAAATCCTTGTTGAAGGAGAAGCAGTAGGAAGTATGATAGGACAGGGAGAAGTAAATGTTATTGAACATTCTAGAGACATTGGAAAATTCAAAAAAGGTCAAGTTTTGGTTACTGATATGACAGATCCTGACTGGGAACCAATTATGAAAATTGCAGGTGCAATTGTCACAAATAGAGGAGGGCGAACCTGCCATGCTGCAATTATATCTCGTGAGCTTGGAATTCCTTGTGTAATTGGTACTGGAAAGGGTACTTCTACAATTTCACATGGAGAATCTGTAACAGTTGATTGTTCTGAAGGTGTAGGTCGTATATATGAAGGTTTATTGAAATTTAGAAAGGATGAGTTAAAACTTGATCAAATTCCTGACACAAAAACTCAGATAATGATGAATGTTGGTGTTCCAGAAAAAGCATTTCAACAAGGCCAAATACCAAACGATGGAGTTGGTCTTGCAAGAGAAGAATTTATTATAAACTCACATATTGGAATTCATCCTCTAGCTTTAATTGAATATGAGGAATTAAAGAAAAAAGCATCAGAAGACCCAAAGATTGCTGAAGTAGTCAAACAAATTGATGAGAAAAGTATAGGTTATGATAACAAAGTAGAATTCTTTGTTGATACACTTGCAAGAGGAATAGCAAAGATTGCAGCAGGTTTCTATCCAAATGATGTCATAGTTCGTATGTCAGATTTCAAGACAAATGAATATGCAAATCTTATAGGTGGTTATTTATACGAACCAAAAGAACACAATCCAATGATTGGGTGGCGAGGTGCGTCAAGATATTATGATAAAAAATTCAAACCAGCATATGGTCTTGAATGCGAGGCGTTAAAAAAGGCAAGAAATGAAATGGGACTTACAAATATCAAACCAATGATTCCATTCTGTAGAACTCCTGAAGAAGGTAGAAAAGTAATAGAGATCATGAAAGAGTATGGATTAAAACAGGGAGAAAATGGCCTTGAAATATATGTGATGTGTGAGATTCCATCAAATGTAATTGTAGCAGATCAGTTTGCAGATATTTTTGATGGTTTTTCCATTGGTTCAAATGATTTAACTCAATTGTCTCTTGGTCTTGATAGAGATTCTGACCTGGTAGCTCATATATTTGATGAAAGAAATGAAGCAGTAAAACGACTTGTATCTTCAGTTATAGACTCTGCACATAAACACAAGCCAAGAAGAAAGGTAGGCATCTGTGGACAAGCACCGTCTGATTTTCCAGAGTTTGCAGAGTTTTTAGTTGAATGTGGAATTGATAGTATTTCATTAAATCCAGATACTGTAATAAAAACAAGATTAAAAATTGCTGAAGCTGAAAAAAGATTAGGTAGATAAAAAATCTATTTTTTTTTTATTTTTTTACTTAAAATAATTATATTAATAAATTTTAATCAATCTTCAATTTAAGTTTTATAAAATTTTTATCATCTGCTCAATTTCTTCATTTGAGGCCATTATTAATCCATTCATCCTAAAAGGTGCAACAATTGTTAATAGCTCTAAATTTTCAATATATTTGCTATAATATTTGAAAATTTTATTACAAAACTCTTTTGCTTCAGCAATACTAGGTGCCGTAAATGCTAATACCCAATCATATGAACCATGAACATAAAGAGTTGCAATACTATTAATATTAACATTTGGAACAAAATCAACTTCTCTAGTGAACGGTATCTTTTTAATCATATCTTCATCAAAAGGTTGTGATGTTCTTTTAACAAGAAGAATAAAATAATTCAGATTTGTTTTAGTAGGATTAACCACTGCTGAATAACCGACAATTACATTTTTCTTTTCTAATTCTTTCATAATTTTTGCTACTTTATATCTCGAACACCCACATTTCTTACCAATTTCATCAAGATTCAATCTACAATTTTTTTGTAATTCTTTTAAAATTTTTTCAACAAGTTTTGAATTTTGTGCGTAAAATTGATTAATCATTTATATAATCACCATATAATTGATATTTATTTTTAAAATATATAAATATTTTCAAAAAAGTGTTGATTTTTATTAAAAAGGTTTTTAATTAACCAATAAAAATAGAATAATCTTTGAAAAACCTTTATTAGTATTATTTCTTTCTAGGTCTATGGAGAATATACCTCTTATAAAGTTAAAAAAAAGAAAGGTACTTGGGCATAACAATTCATCTTTTAAAAACATTTTAGAAAAATTTAATGAAAATGAAAAAATCTACATATTAGATTTTGATGGGATTGAAAAAAATAAACCTAATCTCTGTACATTTCAAAGACTATCACATTCTTATAACCTTTGGGTGGATTTTGCGCCTAGAAACCTAGGTGATGTTGTTGATGCAGTTATGGCAGGCGCTACTGCAATTACATTGAGAAAACCACATTGGCCCAATATTGAAATAACAGATATTAAGGATATAACAGAAAATGAAATCTATACTAATATTGATTTTGAATATAAAGGCAAATATGATTTTAGAGAGGCATATAAACATCAAATAGATGGTTTTGTAAATTTTTATACAAAAGAAAAAATTGAGTCAAATTTTCAAGATAGTGATTATTTAAAAACTATTGGTATGAAAAATAAAATTTATACTTATGAGTCAGATATTAAAAACATTTCATATTGGAAGGGATTTAATATCAAAGGAGTTTTAGTTGACTTTGATAAGATAAAGGAGTTTAAAAATGGTTTCTGAAAGAGAAATAATAATATCATTTTTGTTTAAAAGAAGTGGAAAAAAATCTCTTAAATTTTCCGATATTTATCTTGCTCTTTCAATGGATTTAAATTGGTTCACACCAGATGATGCAAAAACTTTTGTTAATAATGCATTAAAAGAAGATTTTTTAAAAAAAAAGGATTCTTTAATTAAACCAAATTTTGACTATGAAAAAACAATAGTACCAATTGGATACACTCCATCTAAACAAATTTTTGAAATTAAAGAAGAAAAAAAAATTGATGAAAATGTAGATAATCTTTTAGATAAAATTATCAGCTTAATTATTGAAAATGTAAATATTGATAAAAGCAAACTTAGTGAACTGATAAATAATTTAGCAAATGAGAAAAACATAACAGAAGAAGTTGCAGCACTTCTTATTGGAAAAAAGTACAACATTAATTTAAATAATTTTTATGAAAAAATAGAAGAACAAATATTTAAAAATGGTTGATCAGAGGAAATAAAGAATAATTGGAATTAATAATATACCCATACAATGACTTCTTCTAACACCCCACTCAACAGGCAGAAGTCCAATACATGTTGCAACTATAAGAATTAATATACCAACAAATCCTGTGAAAAGTATAACTAAAATAACTATCATTGTAATTGTAAGTTTTACAATTGAAGAATAAGGTACATTTGCAAATCTTTTAGCAAAAATCTTACCAACTTTTAAAGTAAAAAAGTAGGAGAGTGTGCCACCAAGTAGAAGCGAAATTAAAAAATAACATAGATTAGTAGGGATTAATAGTGCAGTCCATTCATCAACAGATATAAGCTCCATTGCTGCAAGTGTAGCACCACTTCTAGATCGCAATATGATATACATAACAACTACTACAAAGAATGCGCAAGCAGTATTAACAGATGAAAGTGTAATTATGGTCTGTCTTTTATCTGATTCTCCTCTCGCATTCATAGCAAGGATTGTACCTGTTGCAGAAGTGATACCTGGTATAATTGAAACAAGAATTCCACCAAGACTACCAGTTGTTATGGATAAAACAGATGATTTTTTAGTGCTTTTATTAAGTGTTGGTTCAAATATCTCCTGTTTAGGTATCACAGGTTTAGTCATAAGTGATGTCAGAAGTGTGGGAGTGCCAAAAAGACCTGCTAATGCGGGAAATAAAACAGGCGAAGAAAGACCAATTGGCGAATCAACGGGTACTTGAAAAATAATAATACCAAAAATACCAGACAAAATAAATACAAAAATAGCAAATAACATACCAATAATTGCTGGCTTTTTTCCTTTTTTAGTAAAATCATCTATCTTTGCCTTTTCGGTTCCTATCATAAGTATTGAGATTGCTATTAAAACAAACAACATAATTTCTCTTAAGGACTCATAAAAAAACAAAGGATTACCAATTATTAAACGGATTGGATATAGCAACAAAAAACAAAATAAAATAGCACCATAACTTCCCATTGCAGAGATAGCGACTGCCTCATAACCCTTTCCTTCTAGAAGTAATGAATGTGCAGGAAGAACAGATAAAGCCATATCCTCATCAGGAGCACCCAAAAAAGTTGATGGAATAACATCATGAAATGTATGAGATATTGAGGTGGAGACAATATAAATACAAATTAAAATAAGTATGAACTGCTCAGAAATTCCATATTCAAATAGAAAACTGAATCCTGCTACAATTGGACTAGACAATGAAAGAAGAATAAGTGCTATATTATTTACATGAAGGCCGGGTAATAACCCTGTTGCAATTCCAGTTATAACACCAAGAATACAAAAAAGAATAACTAGAAAAAGTTGAAGCATAAATATTACTCTCTTTTAGGAAGAGTTATTCCATGACTTTCTTCACAAATATCAAGCATATATCTAAAGTTTTTTTCATCGAAAATAAACTTTCCAGATGCGCAAATTTTCTGACCAGGGTAAAGTGTAATATTTTTTGATATTATATAGGATATAATTAATGTGTGTTTCTGTTCTACATCAACCAGTAAAAAATATGCATTTGATACAGATTCGATATAACCTGTGACATTTACATTTATATTTAGATATTTCATTGGATTTTCAGCAAGCTGCCACAAGGGTAAAGAAATGTTTTGCCATTTTTTAAGAATCTCTAATTGACGGGCATCATTAACAATCAATTCCCACGTATCTTTGTAGTTTTGTACTTCGCCAGTAGCCTTTATAATATCTCCATATTCTATATCAATAAAACCTTCTAAAAAGATTTCAACTGACGTATTATCATCAGTAATTTTTATAATTTGACTCCCGAATTTTGTTTTATGATGTTCTGTAACAATTCCTTTAAGAGTTACTTGTTTTCCTTCATAATCTTGAATATTATTTATTGTTATGATGGGTGCTTGAGAAAATTTTGATATCATGTATAAAACTAATATTCCTATAATTGTAAATAACATGGAAAAATATTTCAGTTTCATTTTTAATCGAATTTAAAAATAATAATTTAAAAATTTTGTTATATAGATGCCGTTTAATTCAAAAAAATGATTCAAATTATAAAAAATGAAAGTTTACCAACAGAAAAAATTATAATAATGTCTTCTTTATTAACCCTAAAAAGCCTTGATTTGGTGGGAGATAAATGAAAGATAAAGAAGCAATATTGAAGATATCAGAAGCTTTTCAACAAGACGTCGGTTATGGTAGAGCTCGTATTGATCATCAAACTCGAATGAATTTAGATTTATCGATAGGAGATGTTATCGAGATAGAGGGAACAAAAAAAACAGCATCTGTCGTATGGAGAGCGCATCCTACTGATGAAGGTAAAGGAATTATTCGTATAGATAATTTGACAAGAAAAAATTGTGGCAGTGGACTAGGAGAACGTGTTAAAATAAAAAGAGCTGAAGTTAAAGAGGCTAAAGAGGTCACTCTTGCCCCATTGATATCAAAAGGTCAACAAATACAATTTGGTAGTGGTATTGATAATCTAATAAAAAAAGGTTTATTAAAAAGACCTTTGACCAAAGGCGATAGTGTAATTATTCCAGGTATTGCCTTATTTGGAAGCTCCCTTCCATTTATTATTATAAATACAAATCCTGCAGGGATTGTTTCAATTAGCGAGGAGGCTCTAATAAAAGTTAAAGAAGAGGCAGCAAAAGAAATTGAAATGGAAGGTCCGAGGGTTAGCTATGAAGACATTGGTGGTCTTCATGATGAAATTTTAAAAGTCAGAGAAATGATTGAACTTCCACTAAAACATCCTGAACTTTTTGACAGATTAGGAATTGACCCTCCTAAAGGAGTTTTACTGCATGGTCCTCCTGGTACCGGTAAAACACTTATTGCAAAAGCTGTAGCAAATGAATCAGGAGCTAACTTTTACACAATTAATGGTCCAGAAATAATGAGTAAATTTTATGGTCAGAGTGAAGAAAATTTAAGAAAAATATTTGAGGAAGCTGAAAAAAATGCACCATCAATAATTTTTATTGATGAAATCGATGCAATAGCTCCAAAAAGAAGTGAAGTACATGGAGAAGTAGAGCGCCGAGTTGTTTCCCAGATGTTAACTCTTATGGACGGTTTAAAAGGTAGAGGGAAATTAATTGTTATTGGTGCTACTAATATCCCAGATGTTTTAGATCCCGCCCTTAGAAGACCCGGTAGATTTGATAGAGAAATTAGAATAGATGCTCCAGATAGAACTGGTAGAAAAGAAATTCTTCAAATCCATACAAGAGGTATGCCTATGTGTAAAACTTGTGATCTTGATGAACTTGCAGACATCACCTATGGCTTTGTCGGTGCTGATCTTGCTGCTCTTGCAAGAGAATCTGCAATGAATGCCTTAAGAAGATATCTGCCTGAAATAGATCTTGAAAAACCTATCCCTGTTGGGCTACTTGAAAAAATGGAGGTTACAATGGATGATTTCAAAAATGCGCATAGAGGAATCGAACCTTCAGCAATGCGGGAATTCCTAATTGAAGTTCCTAAGGTTTCTTGGGATGATATTGGAGGATTAGAAAGTGCAAAGCAACAACTTCAGGAAGCTGTTGAATGGCCTTTAACAAGACCAGAAGTCTTTAAAAGAATGGGTATAACTCCTCCAAGGGGAATATTGATATATGGCCCTCCAGGAACAGGTAAAACACTACTAGCTAAAGCGGTTGCTCATGAATCAAAAGCAAATTTTATTTCTATAAAAGGACCAGAGGTTATGAGTAAATGGGTGGGAGAAAGTGAAAAAGCAGTTCGTGAATTATTCAAAAAAGCAAGACAAGTTGCTCCGACTATTGTATTTTTGGATGAGCTTGATTCAATTGCACCTATGAGAGGAACAGATACTGGAACACATGTTACAGATAGTGTAGTAAATCAACTTTTAACAAGTATAGATGGTTTGGAAAGTATGGAAGGTGTAGTTGTTATTGGTGCTACTAACAGACCAGATATTATAGATCCTGGTTTATTGCGTCCTGGTCGTTTCGATAGGTTGGTTTTGATATACTCACCAGATAAAATAGCCCGTTTGGAAATATTCAAGATTCATACAAGGGAGATGCCCATATCAATCACAAAAGGAGAATTAAAAGAACTAGAATTAGAAATTGCTGGAGAAACTGATGATTTCATAAAAAATAAAAAAGAGTTAGTTAAAATCGGAACGAAAGGTGAGGTTATAACCGAATCAACTGATAAATTAGACAAAGAAATTCCAGAAACAGAAATTAATGTTAAGAAGCTATCTGATAAAGAAAAACTATTTTATTGGCTTTCAATGAAAACTGAAGGATATTCTGGTGCTGATATCGAGGCTCTTTGTAGAGAGGCTGCAATGATTGCAGTTAGGGAGAATGTAAAGGCAAACAAGGTTAGAAAAAATCATTTCGGACAAGCAATGGAAAATGTACGGGCCTCAATTACACCAAATATAATAAAATTTTATGATAAAGTTTCAGAAACTCTTGGGAGTGGAATAGCCAAAAAGGATAAAAGCGAAAAAGATATTCAATATATGTAAGGAATTTAAATAAAAAGGAGGGATAAAAATTGAAAATTACTGAAAATGAACTTAGAGGAAAATCTGTGATGAGCGAAGAGGGTTTGTATTTAGGAATAATGAGAAATTCAACAGTTGACAGCAAAACTGGAGAGCTTGTAGGAATCCTGGTTGAACCCTCAGATGATATTGATCCAAGGTTGTATCATCTAGACAATCAGGGCAATCTTGTGTTTCCATTTAATTCCATTAAATCTGTAAAAGATGTAATAATTATTGGTGGTCAATAATATATAAAAATATTTTAGAGAGACCCCTTCATTTCGTTTGGAACGCATTATTGTAAGTATGATTTATTAAAAATTATAAAACGTAAGTATAGCCAGAAAGTTATGTAATTATTACTATTTTAATATTCTGATTTTTAAAATTATAAATTTAGAAAAATTATAAAATTAAATTACAAATCAATATATTTTCCACAGGAAATAAGGGGCATCCTCTAGATATTAATCAACAGGAGAAAAACAGGAGAAAAATGATACATAAATCTTTAATATAGGATGGTAGATTACATTAGCCCGGGGGAGATATTTTTACGAGGGAGAGAAATACAGTTAATAGTGACATATTTGGTCGTTTACTAAAATTCGATGGTCTATTTTTAAACAGAGAGGCAATGAGAACAACATATATGCCTGAAACATTGCCACATAGAGAAAGAGAAATTGATGGACTTGCAACAATTCTTGTACCTGCTTTAAGAGATGAAACCCCCTCAAACGTATTTATATATGGAAAGACTGGAACAGGCAAAACGGCTGTAACTAAATATGTTGGAAAAGAACTTGTTTCAAAAGGCGATGAAACTGGTAAAAAAGTAAATTTTATCTATATAAATTGCGAGGTTGTTGATACACAATATCGTCTTTTACAAAATATAGCAAATCATTTTATTGATGATTGGTCTGAAAGGATTCCTTTCACTGGTTGGCCAACTGATGAGGTATATAACAAATTAAAACAGATGATAGAAAAGGAAAGAGGAGTAACAGTAATAATTCTGGACGAGGTGGATAAATTAAAAGGAGATGAAGCTCTTTATAATCTATCAAGAATTAATGCAGACCTAAAAAATGCAAAAGTATCAATAGTTGGGCTTTCAAATGATCTTAAATTTACTGAGTTTTTAGATCCACGTGTAAAATCAAGTTTAGGTGAGGAAAATATGATTTTTCCTCCTTATGATGCTAGAGAGCTAGAAGATATTTTAAATCAGAGAGTAAAAATTGCTTTGAAACCAGAGTCAATAGAAGAAGATGTAGTTCCACTATGTTCAGCACTAGCTGCTCAAGAACATGGTGATGCAAGAAGGGCACTTGATCTTTTAAGAATGTCAGCTGAACTTGCCGAAAGAAGTAAATCTTTGAAAATATCAAAAAAACATGTTAGACTTGCACAAAATAAAATAGAAATTGATAGAATAATAGAAGTTGTAAGAACACTTCCTACTCAATCAAAATTAATACTATTAGCAATTCTGCTACAGGAAAAACAAAATCAAAAATCAGGATCTACTGGTGCAATTACGACTGGAGAGGTTTATGAAATTTATAAGGATTTGAGTAAAAAAATCCGAACAGATATTTTAACTCAAAGAAGAATTGCTGATTTGATTTCTGAACTTGATATGCTAGGAATTATTACAGCACGCGTTATATCAAAGGGTAGATACGGCAGGACAAGAGACATCAAGATTTCATCATCTTTGGACGATATCCTTAATATCCTAGATGAGGATGAAGTGTTTAAAGAGTTATCCCACTATAAGATTCGTGGACAAACACGATTGATATAGTTACTTATAAAAATTTTTAACTCTAAAATTCCAAAAAATCAATATAAAGTGGGGGAATGAGGCGTTTATTTTTATCATCCTTTGCATGGAACTCGTAAATCGTATTTGGTCCCCATCAAACCCCAAACACTTTTTTTATCGAGGAATCGGTAATGGAAGACCCATCCTTTACCCTTATTTTGGTCCACCAAATTCCCCCAGAATTCTTGAATGTATTTTTAATAAATAAAGTTTTAGGATTTATCAAATAATTATTGATTTTATAAAAAAATATAAATAAATACAAATCAACTTTATTAATGAAAAAATGATAAAAAAACCCATTATAACAAAATTGGCAGGGCTATGCGGAATCCTTATGCCATTTGTTTTTTTAATAAGCATTCTACTTGCAATGATAAATTCACCATGGTTTATATGGACAAACAATGCATTAAGTGATATGGGTGCAGAGGGGATTTCAGCTTTTTTCTTTAACACTGGTTTGATTTTTGCAGGATTATTAGCATTTATCTTCTCAATTGGAGTGATTAAAATTTTAACGATAAGGATTGGAGGATATATAATTGCAATAAGTTCCTTGTCATTAATTGGAGTTGGGATTTTTCCTATAACTATTTTTGACTTACATTATATAGCTTCAGCTATTTTCTTTATATCATTGACTATTGGACTGCTAATTCTAGGATTAACGATGAAACAATATGATTTTGACAAAAGCATGGGAAATGTAGCAATTGTTTTTGCATTTATTGCTTTTATTTCACCTGTTAGTTTATATTTTTTTAGCGGAATTGCAATACCTGAGATAATCATTTGTTTTTTTGTTTTTCTTTGGTATATGATATATGGAGTAAAAATTACCAGGAGCCCTATTTAGGTAACATTATAATATTAAAAAAATAGAGAGAGCTCCTGCAATAATTGGTTGATGTATTAAATATATTATAAGAGAATGCTGCCCACACCATTGAAATAATTTTATTGGTCTATATTTTGATAAGTCCGGAATTCTGAATTTTCTATTATTGCCTGAATATAAACAATCTCCAATTATTATTCCTAATAAACATATTCCAAACCAAGGAAGTAACGGGAAGTAGTCAATTGTATGGCTACTAATATCCATTTGATGGATTCCAAATGCCAGATGTATTATTGTTGGATTCTCCATGTTATAATTCGAAACAAGTATAGTTGCAATAATAAGTAATACAAAAAAAATAAGATTATATTTTCTAAATTTTAAAAATGGCGCACTTATTATTACTGATAAACCAATGCAATGAAGAACTCCAAAAAATATTGGTCTATCTGGTATGAAAATTAAAGTAAGAATTGTAAATATAATGCCAAGGCTAAAAATTTTTAAACCTCTTACTATAAGATGTATATAATATTTTTTTTCATTATTTACTTTTATATTTTCTATTTTCTTTTTACTAATAATAAGACTAATGCCCACTAATAAGAAAAAGGTTGGTTGAATAATTTTTATTAAAATATTGTAAAATCCATCATTCATAGGCATTAAACCAAAGTAATCCAAATCCCATAGGATATGACCAAATATCATTAAAACAATTGCAAATCCTCTTAGCATATCTATCTCAATAAATCTTTGGGAGTTTGATTTATTTATTACTTTTTTCTTTAGGTTATTCAACTTCATTAGATCACCTTTAATTTTTCATTCACCTCAATATCGTGATATATTGTGTCTTGGTAACTTTTGACAATAATTATATAAAAAGATGACGTGTTAAAATGTCAAAAAAAGAAAATTACAAAAATAACTTACAACTCGAATAGTAAAATTAATGAGTATATATAAAGTCCATATTATTTCTGGTGAATATGAATTACTAATAAAATTAATAGGAATCTCATTAGAAGATATTGTAAAACTACTAGTTGATAAACCTACAAAATTAGATGACGTCAATAAAATCTTAATATATGCATGTTTTAAAACAGTTAAAGAGAAATTTTTAAAAAAAAGATTTAGCAGATTATCCTACATAATGTGATATGCCTTTAAAGTCGTCTTTAATCTGATTTTCTTTAGCATCTAAAACATCTATTAACAAAATTACATGTAAAGGAACAATTCTAATTTTTCCTACAAGTTTACCATGACTTTTACTGAGCTCCATCAAAAGACCTGTTTCATCCACTCCTATTGATATGAATCCCTTAAACATGCCTTCAGTCTCAAGAACACTATCTCTACCACCAATAGATGTAATTTTATAAGTAGATCCTTCGGTTAATTCCATTTTTTTTTCAGTTGTCATTCAACACCCTTCCTTTGTTTTTCAATAAGTTTCTGTAAATGTTCAACAGTCTTACTATAATTTTCTATTGCAACTTTTAAATGTGCCTCCACAAAATTCCAAGCTTTTTGAATATTCCCATATCTTAAACGATATGCTTTTTTATTTTGTTGAGAACTTTCATCAAAAATCTGAATTTCTTCTAATATATCAAAGCCTTTGAGCTTGTTAAGATGTCTATAAACCGTAGGCTTTGAAGTATTAAGTTTTGTTGAGATTTCTTCAACAAACCATGCTTTTGAAGGATGTTTTAAAAAAAATTCAGCAAAAATATTATAGGGAATATCTGGATCGGCACCCTTTGATATATAACCAATTTGTTCAAAGAATTGTTTAGCAACAACATCTGGGTCATTCTCACCAACTAAGGGAGTATTACTAACAACTTGCATCTCAAACCTCACAAAAGCACCTCAAAAGTGAGAATATACATTTGATTTATAATATTTGCTTAACTATGAAAAGTAAAATAAATAAATTAGTAAGTAATGAGCTTTAAATTAAACAACAGGCAGGTATCTATCAATCTCCCATTTTGTAACTTGTGTTCGATAAGCCTCCCATTCTTTTTGTTTAACATAAAGAAAACTATTGTAAATATGATCACCAAGAGTATCTCTTAAAAGCTTACTTTCTTCCATTAAAGATAGTGCATGCCCAAGGCTATCAGGTAATTGATGGATATTATATTTCTCCATTTCTTTATTAGATAAAAGATATATATTTTTTTCAACAGGTGGAGGAGGATTGATTTTTTCTTCAATTCCATTTAATCCTGCTGCTAACATTACGGCAAATTGTAAATAAGGATTACCAGATAGATCAGGACTCCTTAATTCGCATCGAGTGCTATCACCACCACGTCCGGTTGGGATTCGAATCAAAGCACTTCTATTTCTACAAGCCCATGAAATATATGTAGGGGCTTCAAAGCCTGGTACTAACCTTTTATAGGAATTAACAGTAGGATTTAATATGACGGTTATTTCTTTAATGTATTTGACAAGACCTCCCAAGAAATATTTAGCAATGGGACTTAATAAATTTTTATCTTTAGAATCATGAAATGCGTTCTTTCCATTGAGTTTAAAAAGGGATAAATGAGTGTGCATGCCTGAACCATTCAAACCATATAATGGTTTAGGCATAAATGATGCATGAAGATTATGTGTTTTTGCAATTACTTTAGTAACATATTTTAGCGTTATTACCCTGTCAGCAGTTGTTAATGCATCAGCATATTGAAAATTAATTTCATGCTGTCCACTTGAAACCTCATGATGGGATGTATATGTATTTATACCAAGAGATTCTAGTGCTATCGAAATATCTGCACGTACGCCTTCTGCAAGATCACGATGAGATAAATCAAAATAACCTGCTGCATCATTTGGAGTTAATGAATTATCATCACCATCTTTTTTGAACAAAAAGAATTCACATTCTGGACCTGTGTTATATATGTATCCTAAATCTTTTGCTTTTTTTATTGCTCGTTCTAGAATATATTTTGAGTCACCAATAAATCGTCTACCATTAGGTTCATATATATCACAATTTAGTTTCGCAGTTTTTCTTTTTTCAATTTCTTCTGGAAGAATAACAAAACTTTTTGAATCAGGTTTTGCAATTTTATCAGATTCCTCGATTGTTGCATAACCTGCTATTGAAGATGCATCAAAGGGTATACCATCATCTAAAGCTTCTTCAAGTCTGCTTGGAGGAATAACTATGTTCTTTGGCATACCTAGAATATCAACAAACTGTAAACGAATAAAGAGTACTTTTTGCTTTTTAACAATATTTAAAACATCCTCTTTTGTGAAATTTTTAATCTCCATGAGACTTTCCCACCTCGTAAAAAATCAAATAAAACTGTGTAATATGAATACATTATTATTATTAAAAATTACTTAATTTAAGAATCTAAAAAAAGTTATTGTTGATAAAAGAATATTAAAATATGGTAAAAAATTGACATTTCTTATAATAAACTTTTAATAAAGGGTGTTGATACGGTTGACCACCAAATATTTGGAGGCATACTATGGATAAAGATGTTGATTTATTTATGGAAGGAGTTATTCAAAGTAACCCTGGGGAAAAGGAATTTCATCAAGCAGTTCGAGAAGTAGCAGAAAGCATAATGCCATTTATTAATAAAAACCCGAAATACAAAAAGGCAAAAATTCTTGAAAGGATAGCAGAACCAGAAAGAGTGGTTATGTTTAGAGTTCCATGGGTAGATGATAATGGTGAAGTTCAAATAAATCGAGGTTTTAGAATACAGATGAATAGTGCAATAGGTCCGTATAAGGGCGGCCTTCGTTTTCATCCGAGTGTTAATCTAAGTATTTTAAAATTTCTAGCATTTGAACAAGTTTTTAAAAATAGTTTAACAACTCTACCAATGGGTGGCGGAAAAGGGGGTTCAAATTTCGATCCTAAAGGAAAAACTGATTATGAGGTGATGAGGTTTTGTCAAAGTTTCATGACAGAACTTTATAGACATATTGGACCAAACACAGACGTTCCTGCTGGTGATATAGGAGTTGGTGGTAGAGAAATCGGTTTCTTATTCGGACAATACAAAAAAATAAGAAATGAGTTTTCTGGAATTCTAACTGGTAAAGCCTTAAATTGGGGAGGAAGTTTAATTAGACCAGAAGCAACAGGTTATGGATGTGTTTATTTTGCAGAAGAAATGATGAAAACTAGAAAAGAAACACTAAAAGAAAAAATATGTACAGTGTCTGGTTCAGGAAATGTTGCACAATATACAGTTGAAAAATTAAATCAGTTAGGTGCAAAAGTTGTAACATTATCTGATTCTAATGGTATGATTTATGATCCAGATGGAATTGATAATAAGAAACTTAGTTATGTTATGGAATTAAAGAATATTAGGCGCGGACGTATTAAAGAATATGCAGAAAAATATGGGGTTAATTTTGAGGAAGGAAAACGCCCTTGGCATATAAAGTGTGATATGGCATTTCCATCAGCCACACAAAATGAGATTAATAAGACTGAAGCAAAAAAACTTGTTGATAACGGTTGTATTTGTGTTGCTGAAGGAGCTAATATGCCAACAGAACCTGATGCAATAAATGTCTTTTTAGAAGCAAAAATATTATACGGTCCAGGAAAAGCAGCTAATGCTGGAGGAGTTGCAACAAGTGGTCTTGAAATGTCCCAAAATAGTTTAAAACTTGCTTGGAGCCGAGAAGAAGTTGATGAAAAATTACATAATATTATGAAAAGCATTCATTCCTCTTGTGTAAAATATGGAAAAGAAGGCAACAGTATAAATTATGTTAATGGAGCAAACATAGCAGGTTTTGTAAAAGTTGCGGATTCAATGCTTGACCAAGGACTTATTTGAATAAGTCCCATTTTTTTTCTATTTTATTTGTAAAAAAATTTATTATTAAAATAGTATATTCAATTGTTTAATAGTATGAAAAATGAAGATTCTTGTTTAGATTTTCCCAAAATTAAAAAAACAAATGAAGAAGAGTTTGAACCAGCATTTCAAACTTTTCATAATTTAATGCCTTTTAAGGTTAGAGAAATTTTATTAGTTTCTAGTTTGTATGATGCATTTATTGTTGAAGAAGAAGGACTAATTTCTGAAATGGTTATTTGGGAATATCGTCATTTGCTTCTTTCTAGCCCTCCTCGTGTTACCCATGTAACATCTGGTCAAGAAGCATTATTAAAGGTAAATACTAGAAATTATGATCTTGTAATAACAATGTCAAAAAACATAGGAATGGATCCTTACGAGTTTGGTAGAAAAATAAAAAAATCCTGTCCAGATTTACCTATAATTATTCTTGCTACAGATGCTGCGGATCTTCATTTTTGTCAAGAAAACATCAATGAAATTGGAATCGATAAAGCATTTTATTGGTATGGTGATACAAGTTTGTTTTTAGCAATAATAAAATCTATTGAGGACACAATCAATGCAACATATGACACAACAAATGGCAATGTGCAGATAATTCTTGTTTTAGAGGACTCAATTAGAGATTATTCAATCTTACTTCCAGTAATTTATAGTGAAATTGTTGAACAGACTCAAAGGTCTATATCCGAGGATTTAAATGAAATGCAGAGACTACTTAGAAGAAGGGCAAGACCAAAAATTCTTATTGCCAAAAATTACGAACAGGGGATTGAGTTATTTACAAAATATAAAAATAATATTTTAGGAATTATCTCTGATGTAAAATTCCCAAGAAAAGGTAAACTTGATTCCCAAGCAGGACATGATTTTATATCTTATGTTAAAAAAAGCAATCCTTTTGTTCCAACAATGCTACAATCAACCGATCCAGAAAACCGTAAGAGGGCAGAAGAACTTGGCACGTTTTTTATAAATAAAAATTCTTCAACTCTTATGCAAGAATTTAATCATTTTCTATTAAAACATTTAGGATTTGGTGATTTTGTTTTTTATACACCTAAAGAAAAGCATGAGAAGAGGGAATCAGATAAAACACATCATAAGGAGCTTATAGAAATTGCAAGAGCATCGAATTTAAAAGAATTTGAAAAAGCTTTGCAAAAAGTCCCTCTTGAGTCTATTAAGTATCATACTAATAGAAATGATCTTTCAAATTGGTTAATGGCAAGATGTGAATTTAAACTTGCACTTAAACTTAGACCTCAGAAAGTATCAGATTTCAAAACACTTGATGAGATGAGGAAATATTTAATCAATGTTTTTAATGATAGCAGAAAAGAAAGACAATTAGGGGTGATGACAGAATTTCTAAAACAAAAATTTGAGTTTGAAGGATCATACACAAAAATTGGTAGTGATTCACTTGGTGGAAAAGGACGAGGTATTGCTTTTATAAGAACTCTTTTAGCTAGATATGGTTTTAAGCAAAAATATCCAAATGTAAAATTAGTTGTACCAAGTACAGTTGCTATAGGAACCGATGAATTTGATAAATTTATATCAAAGAATAATCTTCAAAAATTTTTTAAAAATAAAATCGGTTTTTCAGATATAGATATTGCAAGTGAGTTTTTAAAAGGGAATCTATCTGATGATTTAAAGAAAAAACTAATTGTCATATTAAAAAATATGAAAAAACCGATTGTTGTTAGATCTTCAAGTCTTTTAGAGGACTCACAAAACTATCCTTTTGCAGGTATGTATTCAACATATATGCTACCAAATAATAATAAGAACGAAAATATTAGATTAGAACAACTTTGTCAAGCAATTAAACTGGTATATGCATCTGTTTTTTATAATAATTCAAAAGCCTATATGGAATCAACATCTGCAAAGATTGAAGAAGAAAAAATGGCAATAATAGTTCAAGAACTAATTGGCGATCATCATAATGGAAGATTTTATCCAACATTTTCGGGTGTAGCACAATCTTATAATTATTATCCGATTTCTTATCAAAAAAGAGAAGATGGAATTGTAAGTCTAGCGGCAGGACTTGGTTATTCAGTTGTTGGTGGAGAACAAGTATTGCGTTTTTCACCTAAACATCCAGATATTATTTCTGATTTTTCAAATATTGAATCTATTCTTAAAAATTCTCAAAAAGAAGTATATGTTTTAAATACAAAAAAATCAAAGCTTAATCTTACAGAAAAAGAAGAAACAACTCTTGAAAAATTAAATATTTCAGATATAGTAAAAGACAGAACACTTGATCATATTGTTAGTACATTTGATTATAATGATGGTATCATTAGGGATGGTTATTCAGAAGAAGGACCAAATGTTGTTACCTTTGCAGGTGTTCTGAAATATAATGTTTTTCCTTTAGCCCCGATTTTAAGAGATATTTTGGACACAGGTCAAAAAAGCATGGGCAATCCTGTTGAAATCGAGTTTGCTGTTAACTTAGATCCTGAGAATAAAAAACCACCAATATTTGCAATTATACAAATTAGACCAATAATTATTTCTCAAGAATTTTACCAGATTAAATGGGACGAAAAAGATTATTCAGAGAAACAAATTTTAATAAAATCTGATAAAGCTCTTGGAAATGGAGTCACAAATGAGATTATGGATATTATTTATGTAATTCCAGAAAAATTTGATTCCTCAAAAACAGTTGAAATAGCTAGGGAGATAGGTATATTAAATAAAGACCAAAAGGGGAAACCTTATCTTCTAATAGGTCCTGGAAGATGGGGTACAAAGGATAGATGGCTTGGTATACCTGTTAATTGGAGTGAAATATCAAATGTTAAAGTGATGGTAGAAACCGCCTTAGAAGATTATAACATTAAACCCTCTCAAGGTACTCATTTTTTTCAAAATATTGTATCTCGTGGAGTAGGATATATTAATATTACTTTAAATGAAAAAGACACCTGGCTTGATTGGGATTGGTTAAAAGAAAAAAAAGCAAAACGGAAATTAAATTATATAAAGCATATAAGATTAACAAAGCCTCTGATTATTAAATTAGATGGAAGAAATGGTCGAGCAGTTATTCTAAAACCAACTTAATTATTTTTTTTTATCATACATAACTTTTAAAAACAATCTCAAATACAGGTAATCTGAGAAAATCTTCTTAGAGATGTGTTCAAATGTATAAGATACTAGAAAAAAAAGTGATGTCAGATACTGTTAAATTAATGAAGATTAAAGCACCCCTTGTTGCAAAGAAAGCAAAAGCTGGTCAATTTATTATCCTAAGAATTGATGAAAAAGGGGAAAGAATTCCTCTTACTATTGCTGATTATGATAGAAAAAAGGGCACTGTTACAGTTATTTTTATGGAGGTTGGAAAAACAACTAAACAGTTGGGAACTCTTAATGTTGGTGATTCACTATTGAATTTTGTTGGACCTTTAGGACAACCTTCTGATATTGAAAAGTATGGAACAGTTGTTATGATCGGTGGCGGTGTTGGTATCGCGCCCTTATATCCAATTGTTAGAGAATTAAAAGAAATGGGTAATTATGTAATTTCAATTCTTGGAGCAAGAAACAAGAAACTTTTAATGCTTGAAAAAGAAGTCGAAGAGTTTAGTGATGAGATATATATCACAACAGATGATGGTTCAAAGGGTCAGAAGGGATTTGTTAGTGATGTGTTACAAAAACTAATTGATGAAGGTCGAAAAATTAACATGGTAATGGCAATTGGCCCTGTTATAATGATGAAGGTAGTAGCAAATGTTACTAGGCCTTACAAGATTAAAACTCTTGTTAGTTTGAATCCAATAATGGTAGATGGAACTGGAATGTGCGGTGGTTGCAGGGTTTCAGTTGGGGATGAAACAAAATTTGCATGTGTTGATGGGCCAGAATTTGATGGCCATAAAGTTGATTATGATAATTTAATGCTGCGTAATCGTAGATTTGTTTGTGAAGAAGAAGAATCTTGTAAACTTGCAGGTGATTAAAATGGCAGTAAGAAAGACAAAATACGAGATGCCTGAACAAAAACCAAAAGAACGAATTAAAAATTTTAATGAGGTTCCATATGGTTATGATAAAAAAACTGCAATTGAAGAGGCAAAACGTTGTCTACAATGTAAAAATAAACCCTGTGTAAACGGCTGCCCTGTTGAAATTGACATCCCTGATTTTATAAAGCATGTTGCAGAAGGTGATATTGATAAGGCTGTTGAGGTTTTAAAAACAAAAACAAATCTACCAGCTGTATGCGGGCGGGTATGTCCTTATGAAAGTCAATGTGAAGGGGAGTGTACACTTAAAAAGATCGGTGAACCAGTTGGTATTGGAAGGCTTGAAAGATTTCTTGCTGATTATGAACGAAAGAAGGGAGTAAAGATTCCTAAAAAAGCAAAATCAACAGGTAAAAAAGTTGCAGTAGTTGGAGCAGGCCCTGCTGGTCTTACTTGTGCAGGTGACCTTGCAAAGATAGGGCATTCTGTAACTGTTTTTGAAGCTCTTCACGATCCTGGTGGAGTTCTTATGTATGGTATTCCTGAATTTCGTTTACCAAAAGAAATTGTAAAAGCCGAAGTAGAGTATATTAAAAAACTTGGTGTTGAAATAAAATTTGATGTTGTTGTAGGAAAGACAGTTACTGTTGATGAACTAATGAAAGAATATGATGCAATATTTATTGGTACAGGTGCAGGACTTCCAAGATGGTTAAGAGTTCCTGGTGAAAATTTGGATGGGGTTTATTCAGCAAACGAATTTCTTACTCGTGTCAATATGATGAGAGCATATGATTTTCCAAATTATGATACGCCAGTTAAAATCGGTAAGGTTGTTGCCACATTTGGTGCAGGAAATGTTGCAATGGATTGTGCAAGAACTTCATTAAGACTTGGCGCTGAGAAATCCTATATTATTTATAGAAGATCAGAAGTGGAAATGCCTGCAAGAATTGAAGAAATTCATCATGCAAAAGAGGAAGGAGTAATATTTCATATTCTTACAAATCCTGTTATGTTCACTGGTGATGGGAAGGGAATTTTAAAGGAAGTAGAATGTATAAAAATGAAACTTGGAGAACCTGATGATTCTGGTAGAAGAAGACCTGTCCCAATTGAAGGATCAAACTTTAAAATAAAAATTGATACCGCCCTTGTAGCAATTGGTCAGAGCCCTAACCCACTTGTCCCAATGACAGTTAAAGGCCTAAAAATTGGAAAATGGGGCAATATCGAAACTGATGAAGACGGACGAACAAATATACCACAAATCTTTGCAGGTGGAGATATTGCAACTGGTGCAGCAACAGTTATTCTTGCGATGGGGGCTGGAAAAAGATCAGCACGTGCAATAGATAAATTTTTAAAAATAAAAAAATAATGTGGAATTTTTATTTATTTACTATTTTATTGCAAGAACCATAGCATTAGGAGTAGTCCGATAATGCATAGGCTAATCAGAAAGAATCTGTAATCCATCACCCAGTATCTTTCCATCCCTTATCTCTCCTCGTGTTATTAATTAATTATTTGCTTAAAAACATTTCTAATTATTGTAATATAATTTTTAAAAGATGAAATTTTTTTACCTTTTCTTTTTCTTAGCAGCCTTAATCAAACCGTCAAATAAAGGAGCTGGTTTTAAAGGCCTTGATTTAAATTCAGGATGGGCTTGCGTTCCAACAAAATAAGGATGATTAGGTAATTCCATAAACTCCATTAATATTCCATCTGGTGAACGGCCTGAAAATATTAATCCAGATTTTTCAAGTTTTTCAACATATTCTGGATTTACTTCATATCTGTGTCTATGCCTTTCATAGACCTTGTTTTCATTATATAGTTTATGAACAATCGAACCCTTCTTTAAAATAGCAGGATAAGCACCTAGTCGCATTGTTGCACCATATCTGGATTCCTGAACAATTTTAACTTGATCTGGAATGAAATCTATTACAGGATGAGGTATTTTTTTATCAACCTCTCTAGAATGAGATTTTTCTATACAGCATACATTTTGAGCATATTCAACTACGGCAAGCTGCATTCCAAGACACAAACCAAGATATGGAATTCCATGCTCTCTGCAATAGCGAATTGTATCAATTTTACCTTGAATACCAGATAAACCAAAACCACCTGGAACAATAATTCCATCTAGTTTATCAAGGGCAGATAGTTTTTTTGGATTTTTTTCAAAAATCTTTGAGTCAATCCATCTAATATCTGGTTTTAGATTATTATTCCATGAGGCATGTTTTACTGCTTCAATAACAGATATGTAGGAATCAGATAGTTGAGAAGTTCCAATATCAAAATATTTACCAACAATTCCAATTTTTACAGGATTTTTAAGAGTTCTGATCTTTTTTATGAATTTCTCCCAGTTCTCAAGACCATTATGACTTTTCCTTATGTTCAATTTTTTAAGGATCTTTGCGCATAGATCTTGATTTTCAAAAAGTAAGGTCACTGCATAAACATTATCAATATTTGAATCAGATATTACATCTTCTTCATGAACATTACAAAACATAGCAATTTTTTCCCTACGAACATTATCAAGAGGCTCTTCAGAACGCGTGATAATAAAATCTGGCTGAATTCCAATTTCTCGCAAAAGCTTTACAGAATGCTGAGTAGGTTTTGTTTTTGCTTCTCCAAGAGTATCAAGGACAGGAACATATGTAACATGGAGGTATAATACTCTATCACCTTCAAGTTTCATTTGACGAACTGCTTCAAGAAACAATACGTTCTCATAGTCTCCAACTGTTCCACCAATTTCAACCATTACAAAATCCCAAGAGTTTTCACTTGAAGGTCTTCTGATTCTATTTTTAATTTCATCAGTTACATGAGGAATTGGTTGAACTGTTTTACCTAGATATTTTCCTTTTCTTTCTTTTTCAATTACTTTTCCATAAACTTGGCCTGTTGTTATATTATGATATTTTGGGATATTAATATCTAAAAATCGTTCATAATGACCTAAATCTTGATCAATCTCACCACCGTCTTCTGTAACCCATACCTCTCCATGTTCTGTCGGTCTTAGTGTTCCTGCATCACAATTCATATATGGGTCTATTTTCATAGCTGTTACTTTGTATCCATGAAGTTGTAGAATTTTTCCAATAGAAGCGGTAGTAATTCCCTTTCCTAAACCAGAAATGACCCCGCCAGTTATAATAATGTAATTAACCATCCCTTTCAACCGGCAAGGTTAATATAATACGTAATTTAAATTCTTTACCATAATTAAATTTTTTTAAATATAAAAATTTAAAAATGATTATTAATAACACCAAATAAAAATAAAAAAAAAGAGTTGCAACTAACCTACAACCTCATTTATGTGGATTTTGTATAATAGTTGCGTTGCTTATTTTGATTTAATGCTTTACTTATTTCTTTGTTGTCAAAGCTATTTCTATTGAAGACACGTTGGAATTTCTACCTTCTTCATTAGTAATACTTTCTGTACCAATTTTTATCTCTTTTATTTTTGCATTTTGTACAAATCTGTTTCTAGTTATTTCAGCAGTATCAACAGCTCTACTAATAGCTCTGCCTCTAGCTTTTATTATTACTTCATCAGAGCCACCGTTAAACTGAGTAACTACTGCTAATACATAGCTCATTGGTGGTTTGTTTCCAACATATATTGTGTTTTCGTCTGGATTTACTTCCTTTTCTGCCATAATTTTTTCCTCCCTGTTATTGCAATAGTTTTCGGGTCCACTATCAACAATCAGCATATTTATAAAGTTTTCGACAGAAAATTTTTATAATTTTTTTAAAAAATATAATTTTTACATATATTTATCCTATTTTCTATCTTTTTTAGATTATTTAGCTAAATCCTTAAATTGTTTGGTTTACTCACCAAAAATTCTTTGAAAGGAGATAAATAGGTTTTCCAGTATTGGAAATCTTTCTAAAAACCTATAAAACAATGAATTAAAATCTTCCGTGTTTCTTGGCATTGTCACATTAAGAGTTGCCCAACCGCTTTCTAAATCGTTCGTGTCTTTAACCTTTGCTTCTATTGTGAATGCTCCTTCTTTTGAATAAGTGTGACAAATTTCAAATTCCTGACCAGAAGAATAAGGCCCCTCCCAAAATTCAATGTATCCATCGCCCCATTTTATATAGATAAATAAATCATCATCATCAGGATCAACTGCATTAAATGTATAATTATACGGAGTATCTATGTTTCCATTAATTGGACCATCGATTGTGGGTGTACCTGGTACTCGATTACCATATTCAAGTTCACCAATCCATGTACCCCAACGATTTTCACCATCTCCATCTGGCGAGTGAGCATATTCTTGGATTGTCCATAAAGTATATTCATCAATAGGATCAAGTGAACAAAGACTGTAATCTCCCCATCTATTACGACCATAACCATCTATAAGATTATAGGAATTCTCACCTTCTTTTAATAATACTGGAGGATCCATTTCACCCGGGGGATCACTTGCTAAGCGACCAGTATAATAAGCAGATGCGTATTGTTCTGGAGAGGAACCAGAAAAACCCATTGCTAAATTTCCACCAGAATTAACCATTATCGTTGGAAAAAAATAATGCATTACAGGATCTGAGATTGTTCCATAATCATCTAACAGTAAATTTGCTACATCAATCTTATACCAACGGGAAGCTGCTCGTCCATCAAGACCAATACAATGAGCAGTCCAGATATAACCATCACGATAAACAGCATTCATTAAACGATGACCTACAGTATCAAGTGGAATACTACTACCTAAGGCTGGAGCATCAGGTGGTTCAGAATGACTTGGAATAGTTGCACATCCTAACTCTGTTAATGTAGGATCTGTTAAAAGATCAGTTAAAAGTCTAATGCGGATACTAGTTTCTGACATACGAGAAACAAAATACTCACCTTCACTTGAGCCAAATGCATGTACTGGTTGGATAGCCCCCTCAAAAGGTAATTCTCGAAATGCATATATCTCACCAAGACTTGGTTCTGGAGCAATTAATGGAGCCTTTTCAAGAGCGAAAATGCTCATCCCATAACTGCCCCCAATCATATATGCAGCAGTATAAATTCCATCCTCATCTACTCCAAGTGTTGGATAATCTGGCCACTTTCCTATATCACTACCCTGGGACACCACAAAATCACATTTGAACCATTCTGCTGTAGGATCATCTGACATTGAAACAGCAAGATATATTTTTGTTGTGAAATCACAAACAATTACAATCCATCGATTGCTATATTGGTCGTATAGGACACGTGGATCTCCATTACTACCTGGTAAAAAAGAACCTAATAGGATATTAATTAATTCTTCACCAGTTGATTTATCATATACAGCAAAGTTTCTGTTCACTGTTTCAACAAAATGGTTAGGTCCAACTGCACCACAAGAATCTGGAGGATAAGACCAAGATTCAGCATCACCTCTAATTACTCCTTGAAAACTATTAATTGATTTAGGAGAGTTAATTGGATTATCATTGCCTGATGAACTGCTATGCGTTTCTTGTTTTGGTAAATCATTTTCATCATAGTAGAATTCTCCTTTTCCATCTTCCCATATTAAACCGCCATAATTTGAATCATTTAGGTTTTGTTTATATGAGCAATCCTCAAAATCAAAGATAATGGTCTCTGATTTTTCTTGTTCAGTTTCTATTTTATATGAATATGTAAAATCATCCATTGCATACCAACCTGCACCATTATAGACAGGTGTTGCTTCGATAACTATTCTATTAACATCTTGAAGATTCATTGAAAAATATGAAGGTGTTTCATCTATATCTTCAAACCAGTCAGTAATTTGTGTAATTTCATTATTTAGATACCCAAGAACACGGATACTTTTTGCCCAGGCTCCTTCACCGCCTCCTTGACCTGCAAACCATGCACCATGTACATCAACTTCTGTTGGAAATGAAATACCCATTTTTGGGTCACCCCATTTATTTATTACATAGTGATTGCCTGAATAAGGATAGTATGTAGATCCTCTTGATGGTATAACCCAGATTCCTTTTTTATTACTAGATTCTTTATTCAATTCACTTCTTATAAGTACATCACGTACAATACAATCCTCCATATGCTCAATATAACCATCGCCATAATCATTAGGGTCAAGCGTCTCTTTATTAACAATCTCGCCATAGTTACTGATAGTTACTGGTTGTTGAGATGAAAAATCATTGATCGCATTCAAATTAATAAAATTATTTTGCTCATCTTTTCTAGATATTTCTAAGACGGGTGATAGAGATGTTATTATATAAAAAAACACAATTAGTAATATCACAGTTTTATTCCATAATTTTTTCTTCATTTACTGCCCCCTTTGAATAATCATATCTGATACAGAATATTTAAAAGTTCCATATTAAAAAATATTTATAAAAAAAAATTAAAAATTAGTTTATTATTATTTAGGAAAAACTAATTTTTTGATTCTTCTTGACCTATAATTGAGAAACTTGAAGGATTATTTTGACATTTATATGATGTACTTATCCATTCTTCACTACGTTCTATATCAGATATTCTTATCTCATCAATAATACCATCAAAAAATTTACCCATATTGTCCTGATATCCTACAGCAAAATTGTATGAAGACGAATACATAGGCAATGTTTCTATATATGTGTCTTTCAAAATACCATTTCCATAGACTCTCATTCTATCATAAGGATCACTCCAAGATCCAGCAACACAATACCAAGTATTCAATGGACATTCTATATCATCAATTGCACATGAACCAGAAACGCCTCCATGACAACCAAAAATGACACTTTTGTATTGATAAGATATATAGAAATACCATGCATCTTCATGTGATGCTATCATACAATGTGAAGGATTATAGTCTTCAAGATTTATCCAAGCTTCGATAGATAGTTCTTCTTGGCCATCGAATATATCAATTCCTTCAAATGCATCCTCTTCAGTCTTTTCAAAATCAATTGCATAACCGACTTTACCTTTTTTATAAAAATCTGGAGTGCCGATAACAGTATTACAATCAATATTATTAGATGAACTATCAATCAGTCCACCACTATCTTGATTCATATGATATACTGCTTTATAATGAGAATCCCATGTTTTATATGGTATCTGTTGAGAACTACATTGAGAATTTCCATAATAAATGTAAAATGTAGTATCTACATCAGAAAATATTTTGGTAACATTAATCCAAGAAATTAATTCTCCATAAACACCATTATATTTTTCAATTTCATGATATAATTTATTTGCAACTCCTGTACTATCCATAAATAAAATATCATTACCATCTGATTGTGCTTTATCAGCTAAATCAGAATCAACAATACTAATTAGAACTGGGAAATTGATTAGATCATTTGATATTTGAGAATGATTAATTGTAATTTTCTTTCGATAATTCCAACCTTTTTCAAATGGATCAAAAGGTGGTGAAGATTTAGTAATAAAACTAAATTTTTTCTCAACAGTATCCTCACCATCAGAAACACTCACAGTCCAACTATATGATTTATCATATTCAAGTCCACTAACAGGAACTTTATAAACACCATCAAAACCATTACCATGGCCGCTACCTATATCTGGTTCAGTAGTCACGGTATAACTCATTTTATCACCGTCTGGATCACTAATATGAAAACTCAATTCAGACAAGGAAACGGATACATCCCCTGAACCACTTTGAGGATTTTCCTCGGATATAATAGGTAACTGATTTAGTGGATATGATTCTACATCATCGCCTTGTACATATGCGGCAAGAGCATATCCTCCAAAAGCAAAAACGGAAGGAAAACCAGGAACAGCAAGGGACAAACCTATACCCATAAATCCTAGAGCTGCACCTAATTGAGGTCCCTCTGATATAAAACCATGACCTGTTAGAAGATTTGCAGCTGATATATACGCATCAATATAAACAGACCAGATTGTTGCTATACGAGGTCTTGGAAGTATAATTGGTGAAAATAATAGACCAGCACCTTCTCCAGCTATGCTACAAAAAAAGGCAGAGCCACTATCAGTAAATGGTGTTGGAATTATACTATTTCTAACTCTTGAACCTACTCTTTTACCTAACCATTTAGGATTTAGTAAAGATTTCACATACTCTTTTGATATATGTTGAGGAATAAGTCCATTTGAATCTAAGAGTTCAATAAAATTATTTTTTAGTTCATTTGTTCCATCGTTATCTTGAGTGTTTGTAATTTTATATCTCAACTTTTCAAACGTATTAAATATTTCTTCAACAATTTCGTTTGATAATTCAGCATTATATTTTTTTGTTCCTGTTTTATCAAATGTATAAAATGTCAATTGTGATGTATCTTGATTATCATAATTGTTACCGGCAATAGATGGTATATAACTTGTTCCAATGAACAATACTAATATTACAATTACCAGCGTTTTATTAAACAACACTTTCTTTATTATCATAATTTTATTTACCCCCATTTTTATACTTATTATTCAATTTTCAAATGGGATTTATGTGGGATACGTATCCATAAATAATTATAAATATTTTTTTACATATAACCTAATTTTACAATACAATTTTTTTACTTTTTTTCCTCCCTTGATAAATAATTGTTAAATAATAAACAAAAATCTAATATAAAGATATTTTGTATTAATAATCTAAAAATTATACAGATTTTTGATAAATGATTAAAATTTTACAGTTATAGTTACAAATTCAATATTTGCTTTTTTTTTTTATGTATTAAAATAATTGTTATAATCTAAAATTTTATATGTGTGATATTTTGGGTTAGATTTATATTCTTTACACTTTTACAAGTTTACGCCCAACTAGCTTTCTATGATTCATTTAAGGAGGTTTTGAGATAATGGAAATATTAGAAGATAAGCCAGAAAAAAATATTCTTCTATTAGGAAATGAAGCTATTACAAGAGGTGCAATTGAAGCAGGAATAGATGTGGCCACAACATATCCAGGAACACCTTCTTCAGAAATTGCAGATACTTTTTCATTAATTGCAAGGAATCTTATTAAACAAAAGAAAGAACCAAGTTTCTTTTTTGAATATTCAACAAACGAAAAGGTAGCACTTGAGATTGCTGCAGCAGCATCAATTACAGGTCTTAGGGTATTGACTTGCATGAAGCATGTTGGACTAAATGTTGCAAGTGATGCATTTATGACTTATCTTTATGTAGGTTGTAAGGGAGGACATATAATTGTATCAGCAGATGATCCTTCTTGTCATTCATCACAAAATGAACAAGACAATCGATATTTTGCATTATTTGGAAATGCACCAATGCTTGAACCATCAACACCAGATGAGGCAAGAGAAATGACAAGAATTGGATTTGAAATTTCAGAAGAAATTAAATTACCTGTTCTTCTAAGAACCACAACAAGACTAAATCATGTACGAGGACCAATAAAACTAAATAAAATTCAAAAACCAAGAAAAAAAGGCCGTTTTGAAAAAAATCCAATGCTTGTAACAGTTCCAGCAATTGCTAGACTTCAACATCCAATTTTGTTAAAAAAGATTGAACAAGCAGAGAAAATTTCGGAAAAATCAAAGTTTAATAAAATAATAAATGTTGGGAAACCAAATGGATGGGGGATAGTTACTTCTGGTGTTTCTTATAATTATGTTAAAGAACTTGTCGATGATATGAAGCTAAATGTAAAAATCCTAAAACTTGGAATGACACATCCAATTCCAAAAAAGATGTGTGAAGATTTTATTAAATCTTGTAAAAATATTGTAGTTGTAGAAGAACTTGAACCAATTCTTGAAAATCAAATAAAAGTTATTGCTCATGACCAAAAATTAAAGGTAGAGATTTATGGAAAATCATCAGGACATTTCTCTCGGTTATATGAATATAACCTTGATATTGTTGCAGATGCATTTTCAAAGATATTTAAAGTTAAAAACCCAATAATAAAACCAAAAGAATCAAAAATCAAATTACCAAGCCGACCACCAGCATTATGTCCCGGTTGCCCACATAGAGCAACTTATTATGCAGTGAAAAAAGCAGCACCAAAAACAACAATATATCCCACTGATATCGGTTGCTATACGTTAGGAAAAGCTCCACCTTATGAGGTTGCAGACCTATTACTATGTATGGGCTCTAACGCAGGAACTGCATGTGGTTTTGCAATAGCAACAGATCAAAAGATAATTTCATTTATGGGCGATTCCACATTTTTTCATTCCGGAATCCCACCTATTATAGATGCTGTACATCATAATCATGATGTTGTAATAACAGTTCTTGATAATAGAACAACTGCGATGACTGGTCATCAGCCTCACCCTGGAAATGATTTTGATGGTATGGGTCGTCCTGCAAAAAAAATACTAGTTGAAGATGTTGTAAAAGGATGTGGAGTTAAGCATGTAGAAATTGTTGATCCAAATAAATTTAAGGAAACAACTGAAGCATTTAAACGAGCTATTGAATTTAAGGGAACATCAGTTGTTATTAGTAAATCACCTTGCATTCTCTTAGAAAATAGAGATAAGAGAATTAGAGGGGAAAAAATCTATATTTATGAAATCGATCAAGATAAATGTAAGAATTGTAAAATTTGTATTTCTAGGTTTAACTGTCCCTCATTTTACTATGGTGAAGATGATATTATATTAATAGATCAACAGCAATGTAATGGATGCGGTAATTGTGCAAGCATCTGTCCTTTTGAGGCAATTTCTCCAAAGGGGGTAAAAAAATGAAGGACAAGATAAATATCATTTTAACGGGTGTAGGAGGTCAAGGGGTAATTACTGCTGCAAATATTCTTGGTAAGGCTGCTTTAAAAGAAAAAGTAAATGTTTTTGTATCAGAGGTTCATGGTATGGCACAAAGAGGAGGATCAGTTAATTGTTCTGTAAGAATGGGCAATGTTTCAGGACCATTGGTATCCTCAGGAACAGCTGATGTCATTCTTAGTACAGAACCAATTGAAGCATTGCGTTATATTCAATATTCAAATAAAGAAACAAAAATTATAACCGATATTAATCCTGTTATACCTTATACGGTATCCGTCGGAGAAGAAAAGTATCCTGAAATAAATGAAGTATTTAATGAACTAAACAAATATGGTAAATTATACAAAATTGATGCTGTAAAAATTTCAAAGGATGCTGGAGCATTGATTACTAAAAATATTGTAATGCTTGGTGCTCTTGCCGCAACTGACGTTTTACCATTTAAGTCTGAAAAACTTTTGGAAACTATTCTTGAAAATATTCCTGCAAAATTTAAGGATATAAATAAAAAAGCCTTTGAGGGTGGATTAAAAGCAATTAAAAATCATTAATCTATCTAAATCCTAGAAAAGCTAAACTTATTTGTAAATTGGCGTATAATTATGTTTTGTGTAGAATGCGGAAAGGAAGAAATATTTCGAGATGGTTCGTGTATTAATTGTTATCTTAAAACTCATTCTTTTACAAAGGGTCCAGAGATAATTGAAATACCAATATGCTCTCATTGCAGCTCTTTTAAATTTAAAAACACATGGTTTTCCAATCATATTGGAGAAATTCTTAGAAAAGCAATAAAAAATAACTTTCAAATAAGTAGAGAGTTAGAAAATGTTGATATAAATACAGAATGTTCAGAAAAAAAAGATGGTTTGTCTTGCAAGGTCTTTATATCAGGTTCTATAGAGGATAATAATATTATTGAGAATCATGAACTATTTGTTCGTCTTATAAGGACAGTGTGTGATGTATGCTCAAAGCGATTTGGAGGTTATCATGAGTCAATAGTTCAGATAAGAGCAGATAATAGAAAATTAAAAAATAATGAGCTAAACAACATAAGTATCATAGTAGAATCTATTATTGAAGACTTACAGGCTAAAGGAAATAGAAGCCTATTTATAGCAGATATAGCAAAGGAGCATGGTGGTCTTGATTTTTATCTAAGTGAAAAGTCAGCAGGACTTGTAATTGCTAAAAAAATTCAAGAAAAATATGGTGGTGAGATAAAACAATCATCTAAAAATATTGGTATGAAAGATGGTAAACAGACGTACAGGATGACCTATCTAATAAGACTTCCATCAAATGAAAAAGGTAATTTTTTAAAATACAATAATTCTTTTTTTCAAATTATTTCTTTTCATGGAGATAAAATAAAATTAATCGATTTATCAAAATGGACTGAAATAACTATGGATGAAAAATCAATTCAAAAAGCAAGTAAATTAGGAGGAGAAGAGCTTATAAAAGAAATGATTCTTATTTCTCAAAAAGAAGATGAAGTACAAGTAATGGATCAAAATAATTATGAAATAAAGGTTATCAGAAAACCAAAACAGATAAATATTGATTCTAAAAATGTAAAGGTTGTTAGCCTCGAAGATAAATTATTTTTAATTCCAATTCTGTAAAAATGAGAATTGCATTAAAGTTTGCTTATGATGGAAATAGATACCATGGATATGCTCGACAGCCGGGTTTAAGGACTGTTGAAGAAGAATTGATAAAAGCTTTGATAAAATATGGATTTATTGAAGATACTAAAGAATCGTTTTTTAGAGCAGCAAGTAGGACTGATAAAAAAGTATCAGCTTTTGGAAATGTTATTGCATTTAATACAAATGAGTCAAAAAAAAATTTACTAGAAAAACTTACAAATGAATTTGAGGATATTGTAGTTTTTGGAGCAAATGATGTAAAACCTGATTTTAATCCAAGACATGCAAAATATCGAAATTATTGTTATTATCTAAATATAAAAAATCTTCAAACAGATAAGATAATCTCGGCTTCTAATGCTTTCACCGGTGAACAAAATTTCACAAACTTTTCCAGACTTGAATCATTTAGAGACCCAGTAAGAATCATTGATAACATTGTTTTTAAAAAAATTGAAAATTTTCTTTTAATTGATTTTTATGCTCAAACATTTCTTTGGAATCAAATCAGAAGAATAATTTCAGCTCTTATAAAAATCGGAAATGGAAAACTTGAAAAACAGGATATTGTCGAAGCTCTTTGCAACCCTGATAAAATTGTAGATTTTGGTTTGGCTCCTGCAGAACCATTGATTTTAAAAGATATTTTTTATGATTTTAATTTTCATTATAATAAAAAATCTCTAATTGTTCTTGAGGATTTAAAAAATAGAATCATCAATAAAATTATCATCTAAATTTTTTACCCTTAAAAGCTCTATAGACAAAATAGGCAAGTCCGCCATATAATACAACAGATCCAAAGATTAGCATAATTATTGCTGATATAGGAAGGTCCATTACTGTTTTCCCTCCTTATTTCCTTTGATTTTCATTAAAATAAATGAAGCTCCCACTATACTTATTAATGGAGCAATCCCCATCACTACAATAAGCCATGATGGATAGTCTGGATATGGATTATTTATAACATTATTTATAATAGCTGCAACAAGAACTATTACAAGAATAATTGGAATTATTATTTTTATTAGAATGTCCCACCATCTGCCAAGTAGTATCTCAGATGTTTCGTTTGCATGATTTCGTAAATGTTTAATTTTAAACATCCAACCAAATATCAAGCACTCAAGAAGCCCAATTGTTACAAGACCGAAATTTGCAATAAAATGATCAAGTACTTCAAGTAAATATAGTCCGCTACCTGTTACAAATATTAGACTAAATAAAAAACCTAATGTACACATTATTGCTGTTGCTTTTGCTTTTGTAATCTTCCATTTATAGTTTGCACTTGCAGAAATCGGCTCAATCATAGAAAATGCAGAATCGATTCCAAATGTAAGAAGAGCAATAAAAAAGATTGAACCAAAGAAGGCTGCTGCAAATGGAAGAAGCGCTATTGCTGTTGGATATGTAATAAAAGTAAGATTTGGTCCAGCAATCTTATCTCCAAGAGCATCAATTCCAATTCCTTGACTCAATGATAGATAGCCTACAACACTAAACACAGCAAAACCTGCAAGAAATGATGTTCCTGCATCAGCAAGTGCAACAATAAATGCATTGTTTGTAAGATCTGATTTCTTTTTAAGAAAACTTGCATAAGTTATCATTATTCCCTGTGCAAGACTAAATGAAAAAAACACCTGGGCGTAGGCCGCAAGCCATACATTTACATCACCAAGCTTTGAGAAATCAGGTGTTAAATAGTAGCTTATTCCTTCAATTGCCCCAGGAAGCGTCAAACCTCTTATTGTTAGAATTATTAAAAGTATTGTAGGGATAGGTACAGTTAACGCTACTACCTTTCCAATTCTTTCAACACCTTTGTATAAAATGAAAAATATGCAGAACCACACAGCTATTAGACCAAGTAAGACAGGTAGACTAATTCCGCCAATTATTAGTGGACTTCCAGTATCGCCTAAAAAACTTGTAAAGAAGCTTTCAGCATTCATACCCCATCTTAAATCAATTGAGTATATCATATATGAAAAGCACCAGGCCATAATTACAACATAATATATTGCTACAACAAAGGGAATAAGAACTGTGAGCCATCCTGCCCATTCCCATTTAGCACTTACCTTTTTAAATGCTTTTGGAGGTGTTCCACGAGCCCAATGTCCAACTGAAAACTCTAAAATTAAAAGAGGAATCCCGGCAGTGAAAATCGCTACAAAAAATGGAATTAGAAATGCTCCGCCTCCATTGTCATAACAAACATATGGAAACCTCCAGACATTTCCAAGGCCCACTGCTGAACCAATTGCAGCCATTATGAATGCGAATCGCGAATTCCAGAACTCTTGTTTAACCATTAAATGTTCACCTATCTTGATATCTGTTTTTTCTTAATTTTTATTGAAATTAGTATCATTACTATTAATATCGAAACTAATATAATAAATATATTAAATAAATTAAATGATGAATTTTTTAGAGCTATTTCTTGTTTTTCAATTGTTTGTACATCTAATGCATAAATCGTTCCTTTTGCACTGATATAGACAATTCCGTCCTTTACAAATGGGTCAGATAGTATTGGAGTTGTTAAATAATTTAAAGCATCATCTTTTATGTAGTATGATGGTGTAAAGCTCCACGCAATATCACCATCAATTTTTTTTAATGCATAGAATCTACCATCATCAGAACCAAATAATACATAATCTCCATATACAATAGGATTTGAATGTATTGCTGATTTGCAGTTAAAATTCCATTCAAGATTTCCATTTTCTCTATTTATTGCATAAAAATTGTTATCATTTGAAGCAACAAAAATCAAATCCTTAGATAAAGCAGGTGTAGTTACGATTCCCCAACCCGTATTAAAGGTCCACTTTAAATTACCAGTTTGTGAGTCAAGAGCATAAAGATTTCCATCCCATGAACCAACATAAACATCTTTATTACTTATTTTAGGAGAAGCAGATATCTTTCCATTTGTTTTGAATTCCCAAATAATTTCTTTATTATCTATATCAAAAGCATAGCATGAATCTCCAGCACCAACAAATATATTATTTTTTGAGGGTTCTGAAATAATTGTTGGTTCAATGAAGCTTTTAGTCCAACTTATTTTTCCTGAGCTAACATCAAATGCATAGATATTTCCATTATAACATCCAGCAATAACAAGATTATTGGCAATTACAGGTCTACATGAGATATAACCTACAAACTGTTTCCATTTTATTTTTCCTGTTTCCTTTTCAAATGCATATAAACCGTTTTCCCCTCCTACAAAATATAAATCTTTAAAAACAACAGAATCTATTATTTTTTCATCAATTTTATCTTTCCAATTTAAAGTACCTGAATTTGTATTTAAAGTAAGAATATTTCCTGTCGACATTGAAGTATAGACAATATTTTCTGAAACTGTGGATTTTGAATAATCAATATTTTTTGCATTTTCAGTTTCATATTTCCATAAAACCTTGCAATTTTTTTCTTCAGTCAGACTATTTGAAGATTTTATATTAATTGGAAGTGATTTTGGTGGATATATTTCAAGCCACCCACAAGAAGGAAGCTCTGTAATGCCTTGAAATTTCTTTTTTTCCTGATCGGTTGGAGTATACTGTTCTCCATCGGGTCTTCCCATAAATACAAAAAGCCCCATCCTATCGATTAGTTTAGAACAAGTTACTTTACAGTCTGAGGTTTTTTCATATATTGGAGTTGTTGACATGATTTTTTTTGCGATATTTGTGTCTATATTTCCATAATATTGCTCTCCAAGTTCAATGAACTTTTCTGCTGTATCGGTTGTCAATATTTGAGGTAATCTTTTAGATAAAATTCTAAATAAAAAGGTTGGAACTCCCCATAGCTCTGAATGTACCCTGATATCATGAGGAATACTACATGACCAATAAAATCCATTAAAAGTTCTCTTTATCGGTTTATTTATTAGTGCAAGCTGAATTGACGCAATTTCACCTTTTTTAGTATCCCCAATAAGCCATTCATTTGGTATAAGACCATTATTTCCTTTAATTAATAAATCAATTATTTCATCAATATTATTTGAGTATTGAATTGCTGTTCTTGAACGTACACCCTTTGGTATTCCTCTTTTTTTCCAAGGTCCTTGAGGATATAACTCTGTTTCTGTAAGAATTATTCCCTTTTCATTTTGATACCAATCTTCCTGGCTCCATAATGAACCAGGTGGACATGTCATAATAAATCTATTTCCTTTAGATGGTTGTACATCTAAAATAATATTACATCTTTCAGAAATATAATGAGGAAATATTGATGAATGAGCGACAACAATTTCACCATTTATTGTCGCGTTACCTGTTGCAATAAAAGCAGTACAATGTCCTGAATGAGAATCATCATTGTCTTTCGATATTAATTGGTTTATATTAAAATAAAGCCTACGTAAAGGTTGAAATCTTTTTTTAGGATATAAAAAACATCTATAATCAATATCCTGGATAAATTGAAATGCTAAGATATCATCAAATTCTATATTTCTATTAAAAATATTTATTTCTCTAGCATTTAAACCATCTGTTAGACCTTTTATCTCTTCAATATATTCATCTGGTATATATTTTGAAAAACTTTTATTTGCTTTTAATCTAAAGAAGTCCCATAATTTTTCGGGATTTCTAAATTTAGATAATTTAAATATCTTCACCCTTTGATACTCAAAATTTATCCATCTTTGAAATATATCATTTATTTCATTTGAAGCAAGATAACCATATTGATATCCTCTTTCATAAGGTTCTCCCTCAATATGAATATAAACCCATCCTTGGATATTATATCTATATCCTTTACCGTATTTTCCTGAAGTTATAATGTCAGATTTATGATTAATTTCTTCAGCCACAGTATTAGGAATAAATATTGGAAAAAGTATTATTCCAATTACTATTAAACTGGTAGACCTGATCATAATATATCACATTAATTTATAATTATTATTATATAAAAATATTATTGTTAAAATAAAAATAATTTGCTTTAATTTATTAAAAGGATTTATAAGAAAAAAAATTGAAAAAAAACAAAAAATGTCCTTAAAATAATAATTAATTTTTAAATTGGAATTTTTAACTTTTTCTTCTTTCATCTTCACCCCCTAAATTTATAAAATCTATAACATTTTAATATTATGTTATAATAATAACAAAAATTATATCAATATGTTAAAATATGTAAAATTCTGTTATAAATTTAAAAAAATTTGTTAGGAGGTTTTTAAATAGTAACTATTAGTCATATCATCCAAGATATACTAAAACGACATGTTTTAATGCAAGAAGCAATAAACCAAAAAATTGTATCATACAATAAACTTGCTAAAATTTTAAAACCTGAAATCGAGGAAGAATTAGACAAAAAAGTAAAACATTCTGCAATAGAAATGGCCTTGAGAAGAAATTCAGAAAAACTTGAAAAAACAATTTCAAGACCAAAATTTAGTTATTCAATAGAAACTATAAAAACTGATATTTTTTATCTTGTTCTAGAAGATTCACCCGAGTTATATACCAAACTTGCAACTCTTTATCCAATAATTGACTATAAAAAAGGTGGAGTTCTAAATATAATTCAAGGTAACTACGAAGTTGCAGTTATTACAAATAGCAAATATAAAGAAAAAGTACTTGACATTTTATATAATGAAAAAATATTGGAAACAATTGATGATCTTGTCTCAATTTCACTAACTTACTCAAAAGATTTTCTATTTACTCCAGGTATTCTATACGATGTTTCAAGATTTTTGGCTTGGGAAAATATAAATGCAATAGATATTATTTTAACAAAAACAGAATTTAGTTTAATTATAAATAAAAAAGATTTAATGAGATGTTATAAAATACTTGGTAGATTTGCAGAAAATAAAAGTGATGCTAAAGAAAAATTTGAGGTTGCCAACTAACCCTTTTTTTTTTAAAAAAAGAGGGAGGAAGTAAGGGTCTAGGTGAAGGTGAATTAAAAAAAAGCAGTATATTTTAACCCAAACTAGACCCCCGAGATATTTTTCCGATCTCACCCCAATTTTACCAATAAAATATTTTGTATATCTATATTCTGTTGCTATAAAAACATAAATAATACCCGATTATAATGATACAATATGAACTGTAATAATAAATAAATTAATAATTCGAAATTGTTATTGAAATAATAATTTATGCTTTTTATGGCATATAAAATAAAAATGTGTTTTTTTAAATTAATTAATCAAGAAATTGTATCATTCGATAAACTTACAAAATCTATAAAAAATAATTTAATTCTAATATTATACTCAATAATTTCTATTATTATCATAAACTTTTATTATACGATAATTATTTTCGCTATCTTGTGCAGGGGTAGCCAAGCCTGGTCAACGGCGACAGACTCAAGATCTGTTCCTGCAGAGGTTCGGGGGTTCAAATCCCTTCCCCTGCACTGATTTTATTCTGACTTCATATAAAAAAACAAGTGAAAATGATAAAACCTGTAGATTTAATAATCAATATTTATTTTACTTCAGATATGATTATAGATGTATATTGAACGAGATGCAAAAATTCTAATGATTTATTATTCAATAATTGGTATTATCACATTCGTAGCCATATATTTAGCTATAATCTATAATCAACAAAGATATCTAAATGATAATTTTCCTATTATACAAATTATGATATTCAGTATACTTTTCATTCTTACAATTATACTAGCTTTGAGTAGTTACTCCTTAAAAAAAGAAATATCAAGCCAGCAAGAATATCTACATAATTTACAAAAAAAATCAAAGGGAACAGAAGAAAAAATTATAAAAATCCCTTATAATAAATCAGGATTATACTCAATAATAATAGCAACGGTTTTAGGTATAATCGGATTGTTATATCTATATATCATGCTGGTTCTCCAACCACCATCAGACATAACATTCCAAATAGGTACTTTGGAAACTGTTTCTGTTATAATATTTGTTATAATGTTAATTTTAATTTTAATACTCATAACTACTTTAAAAATACTTATTAAAAGAATCCAAACTCCCCTTTATTACGAGTATAAACCATGCCCACGCTGTGGTAGTTTAGATATTCATAAAGTTGAATATTCTTGGTGGGGCGGTCTATTAGGATCTGCGATTGTTCATCAAGTTAGATGTAAAAAATGTGGTAAATCCTACGACGGAATGACAGGAAAAGACAACGAACGAAAAGTATCATTATACATAGTTATTATTATCCTAATACTGGTAACTCTTACGCTTTTGAAATATATTTTATGATTTTTATCCAACAGAAGAAAAAAATATTTTTTATGACTAAATTTGTGTTCAAATCACTATACCTGCACTAAATTATAGTATCTTTATTTTATAAAAATTAAATATGTGTTACTGTTCAAGAGCCAGTTTTTGTAGAGGTTGATAATATTTATAAGTGCAAAGATTGTGGATATCAAGGTAAGGTTAAGGTAACTAATCATAAAAAAAATAAAAAAAGCTAAAAATGATTTTTAACTTATAATAAGAAACATTTTATTTTTTACCAAACATTTAAATTAAACGATTATAATAACAATCTCTATATTAAAAAAAATTTGGGGGAAAATATGAAAAATAAAATTATGATTTTTTTCACTTATTTAATATTTGTTATT
>Ga0209536_100000183_pt1 | contig 96837 bp, 141 predicted proteins | sample DeeMarSeWOR28_12_FD_187461 | JGI IMG/M metagenome (GOLD analysis project Ga0209536, IMG submission 187461) | Marine sediment microbial communities from White Oak River estuary, North Carolina - WOR-2-8_12 (SPAdes) (version 2) | ecosystem: Environmental > Aquatic > Marine > Intertidal zone >... | reverse complement strand
CCTTTTATGTTAATCCTAAACTAGCTATTCGTCTTTTATAATATGGTTTAACACGTCTCTTTATCATTTTACAATATTTTTCTGATAACTCGATTCCTAGCCAATTGCGGTGTGCCTTTTCACATAGAACTGCTGTAGTACCTGATCCGGCAAATGGATCAATTACTACATCACCTTTTTTCGTACCCGCTAAAATACACGGCTTGATTAGACCTTCAGGGAATACCGCAAAATGGGCACCTTTATATGTAGATGAATTTATAGTCCAGACGGATCTTTTATTTCTCATAAGATCTTCAGCCATGTAATCAAGGCGCGATCTCGCAAGATCTTTTCGAGTGCCGCCATGGTCGCCTTTGTTCATCATTGTTTTTCTACCACGTAAATCCGCTATATTTGCGGGTGTGCAAGGTTCCTTTATGGCTTTGTAGTCAAAATAATATTTTTGAGACTTTGATAATAAGAAGATATATTCATGGGTTTTGGTGCATCGGTCTGTTACCGATTCCGGCATGGGATTTGGTTTATTCCAAATAATATCTTGGCGAAGATACCATCCCCTTGATTGCAAGGCAAACGCGACTTTCCATGGAATGCCTACAAGATCTTTGGGTTTTAGGCCGATAGCTTTTGCGTTTCTTTTTGGGTCAACTGTATCAGGATGTTTACTACGATTTTTTGTAGATATCGAATCCCAATCATCGGGAATGCCATGCACGCCGCCGCCCCCAGCGTAGCTGTCACCAATATTCAGCCATGCAATACCATTCGGTTTCAGAATTCGTTTTACTTCATTAAATATTTGTACTAAATGATTTACATATAAATCGGGATGCGGTTCAAGACCTAGTGAACCGCGCCATGCGCCACAATACCTACAAACTTGGGAGGATGACTTATAAGATGTGCTTTTCATTTGATCTTTATTACTACCCGAAAGTGTTGATGTGCCATGGTCTGTATGTGTTCGCCGTTTGATAATACGCTTGCCCCAATCGTGACCATTTCTGATATAATTTACTTCAACAATTGTGTTGCTGTTATCAGCAATATATTGCTTGCAATAACCAATGCGCCGTTCATCCCATATTTGCGGGATTGTGTCATAATCCCTTAACCCCCAGTATGGCGGCGAAGTAATACAGGATTGGACGGATTCGTCAGGTATCTTCCGCAATATCGCAAGTGCATTGCCTTGATATAGTTTTGATTTGCCTACTTTGAAAAAAGGTTTAATCCGTCTTTTTATTTTTCTCATCCACAAGTGCTTTCATTAAAAGATTTTCAGATTTGTTTAGTAGTATCTCTACAAATGCCCTTTTGGTTTCGTAAAGGTCAAGTGTTCGCCCACGGCCAGTGTAGTTATATTTCCAAAAATCAGGATGATTGATTATCCGCGCCAATTCACTGAATATAGCGGCACCGATCATTTGTAGTTTTTTTTGTGATAAGCCAATGCGGTCAAGATCTCTAGACAATTCCAAAGTTAAATCCTCTTCCTCTAATTCTGGGCCATTGAAAATTAAATCAGTCATTATCCCTCCTCTAGTGATGCAATAACATTGTAAACGGCAAGCACCAAACCCGCTTTGCCTACATATTGAAAAGAGTCATAAAAATTATTTATGACCATTGCGGCAACCGCATTATCTTTGTCAATCAAGACCTTGCTCATATAGTCAAGCACTCTATATCGAATGTCTTCCGCGTCACCGTCAAGCCCTTTCACTATCTTCATCAAACCCTTATAGCCAGTGCCTTTGAGCAATGCCTGACAGAATTCATTTAACTTTGGATCTTCCATCGGATTGTAATTTGCAATGACCTCTTTCATTCTTTGACTACTTTTAAGATTTATGATTTGATTCAGTATAACCAAGGCGGAGCGCGGCGATCCTTGACTTGCCGTAGCTATTTTTCTGACAATGCTGGATGCAATTGTCTTACCTTCTTTTCGGGCAACGTATTTGACTGCTTGCATGATCTCATCATGGTCAAGTGTTCTAACGGTCATTATGGTTGATCGTGTTTTAATGGTATCAAGAAGTTTCTCTGGATTGGTGGTGCATAAAATGAAGTAAACATTGGGTGGTGGTTCTTCAAGTGTTTCAAGCATGACATTTTGAAATTCATTGTTTGCTTTGTGGCATTCATTCAATACGATGACCTTGCCACTTCCATGCATAGGTGAATATCTAAGGTTTTCAAGGATTGCCCTTGCATCGTCAATTTTTCTTTGCGTGCCGATATTTAATTCGTAGACATTTCCTTTTCCGACTTTCAGCATCTTGGCAATGATCCGCGCCAACGTTGTCTTGCCGCAACCACTCGGGCCTTGTAGTAATATGGTCGCCGGAAAAGAATCGGGATTTCTAAAAAATGATTTCAAGGTAATGACTATTTGCTTATTTCCTACAATACGTTTTAAAGTTTTCGGCCTGTATTTTTTGTCTAGGCTTGCCATGATTTACTCCTTTTCTAACCGTTTTCTGATTACCCTTAACGCGGCTTCAATATCAGGTTCGACAAATTTCATGCGGGATATGTTGTGTTCTTCATAAATGATCGATGCCAACATTGCCGCCTCACGCATTTCCGATGGAGTAAAATGAAATGCTTGAATATTAGAAACCATAATATCTACAAGTGATTTAAAATGCGGGTCATGTTGATATTTGTCGCGCAATGTTATTGGCATAATTACCTCCTGTCACCCGCCGAATCTTCACCATTCAAGCGGGTTGTGATATTTGCGAGTGGGGTTTTCCAATACATATCTTCGCCTGATGCATTGCTACCAAATCTTTCAAATTTGCATTGCAAAATATCATCGACCAAAAATTTTGGTGTGGGTTTGCTACCCTGTAAAAACCAAATGGTGTTGTATTTGTCTTGATATCGCTCGATTTCTCTTTTGACAAATTCACCCATGATTCACTCCTATTGATTTTCAACCCATCCGATGAAAAGGAAAACTAGCAATGTAGTAATTGCGCCGAACCATGCAAGCAATCCACTTCCTGAAATGCTTTGCAATACCACGCCCACAATTGCCCCGATTACTACACCAAAAAACCCGAAAAATAAATATTCAAACATTGCAAACCCCTATTTGTTATAGGTTGCCAAAATGTGTGAGAATCCTTTTTCAGCGAAGATCAATCGGTTGTTTTCATCAATGCCAATATCGCATTTTTTGGAAGATAAATTTTTCAGTGCTTGTGATAAGTAAACAGGATTGACCGACAGATCTTTGGAAATACTACCTTTGAGTGTGCCGTTTTCCGTATTCTTTCCAAATTCGTTTTGTGCCTTGAAAGTATAGGAATTGTCTTTAATAAAGAATTCCATGGCGTAGTCAATCTCTGAAAGGCCTTCAGCAAAGAGTGATGCTCGGTCTAGTGCTGTCAAAAATGATGACTTGGCAACGGTCACTTTTTCATCATAGGAAAACAGGTCTTCGGCAATCTTAGGATATTCATCGATTCCCAGCATGATCCGCGCAAACACATCACCCTTGCGCAAGTCAATATAGGTATCCTCAAGCATGTACCGCAAGAAGTTATTGGCAATTATGATTCCGCCGTTGTCACCACTTATAGTAAAACTTCTGTCAAACGAATCTGACATTTTATATTTGCTGATCCTAAAATCGTCTGACGTGTAAATGGTATCACCGTCAATACCAAATGTAGTCAAAGCTGGATTCAATGATTCTTTTGGCAAACAGAAACGGCACAATTTCAAGCCTGTTTCGAAGTCATCCGGCAAGTCATCCCATCCGTCAAGCGGCGGATCGATATAGGCAATGTCTTCATCCTGTATCTCGGCAATCGTGGATTGAGACGATTTGGTTTTGCCTTTCAGTTTGATGACTACTTTGCCATCCTTTTTTGACATTGCTACTTTTGTGGATGCCGGAAAATAGGATATCAGATTGTAAAGTTTATCGAATGGTAAAACAGCCATTTCAATATTGTGGTCAAAACTGAATGCAATGTAGCATTCATCATTTTGAGCAATGATTTGATTATGAGCAAGCATTACACAAGCGGTCTTTTCACGAATGCGAATTGACTTCGCAATATCCTTTACCGAATCCAATGCTTTGAGCAATACCCCACATTCATATTTCATTGTGTTGCCTCCTTTTTGTAGTTATTTGTTTTTGGCTTGTCCGGGTAGTACTTTGTCAGCCGTTCTATATTGCAACTTTTTCAATTGCTTCATTTTCTTGCGTTTCTTGTGTTTCTCTTTTGATTGTATCACATCTTTACGATCTGTTAATCCAAATCCAGTATTCAAAGCACGATCTGATTGCCTTAGTTGGCTGAAATAGGAAGTACTTACATAATCTTTGGTTATCAAATCTATAAACTCTTCTGCTGATCGCCCGATAGCATTGTGTTTGTAAGCATTGTGACTTAAGGATGCACCTGTTTGTGTGGTGCGGCGCAATAGATTCATAAATCCTTTGAGCATTTTCTTGTTCCAGTGTTTTCCTACATATTCGGTTTTAGTCAATGCGTTCAAAGGTACATATTTCATAGGCAATGCCGTGGCACCCGATTTAATTACTTCATTTAATCTATACCAAAATTCTTGCGGCGTATCCTCAAAGTTGTAAAGTACGTAGCAATGATAATTTTTTGCAAGGGCATATTTATGACATAACTCCATTGCGCGTTGGAATGGGCCATCCTCTTCCATGTTATCAAATGCCCAAAAGATATATGAAATTTTTAACTTATTAAATAGTTTCGCGTTGCGTTCCTTGAATATACGGGTATCCAGAGAAGCAAAGAAAATCCAAAGATCCTTGTAGCCATTGACATAATCGCCAACCTCATTTTGATGTTTCCATGGCAATGCTGTAAAGTTATTATCGACAATACAGATATTTTTTAGACCGACTTCATATCCAGCATCAATATGTTTTTTCCAACTTTTGACAATACTAAATTTTGGTTCCAAAGATTTGACTGCGCAAAACTCGCATTTGCGTGGGCATCCGCGAGAAGTCATTACGGTGCCATGGTGCGGTTTTGGGAAAAGAGTGTAGTCAGGCTTTTGAAATTCCGCTTTTGGATAAATACCGATCCATGGCTTGATTCCAGTTTTCTTTTTAACATAATCACTCATCATGGTAGCAAATATGCCACCCACAAGGATTTCAGTATTCGGAAAAATACGTTGTAGATATTTGATGGTATTAACTACTATTTTTCCATGATATGTAAAAACGGATGTTACATAAATTTTATCATAGTGCTTCGGCTGAATCATAGAGAAATAGTGCTTTGGATGGTCATGGATGAAGTCAACTCGGTCGCCACGTTTCAAATGATAGGTGGCAATCTTCTGCAAACCAAGATTTAGATTGGATACTTTGTAAGGTGGTTCGACAAGTAAAATGTCCTGTTTTCTTCTTTTAATTTTTTTCGTCATTTGATTCTCACTTATATTTAATATTTCTACCCATGGTGCGCCGCCCTTTGCGTTTGCCCTTTTTGTCAAGTACTCCTATTTTTACATTTCTTTCGAGTGAATCCTCAATTTCGGATCTGTCGGTCAGGCCGAACCCTGTAGATCTTGCTCGGTCACTTGAGCGCAAGTCAACAAAGTGTTTACTACTGATACGTGGTGCATTCAGCATTTCAACAAATTCTTCGGCTGTTCTGCCAATACGGTGATTTTTCCACTTCTTGTGACCCCTATGAGATAAGGTTGCGCCAGTAGTTGACCACTTGCGCATTAGTTGTTGAAAATTTTTCAGCATGGATCGCGTCCAGTGCTTTCCGATAAATGACTTGTCAAGTGCGTCAAGCGGAACGTACTTCATCGGAAATGCATTTGTGCCGCTTTTAAATATCTCATTTAACCTATACCAAAAGTCTTCGGGCGTATCATCAAAATTGTAAAGAGTGTATGAAGTAATATCTTTTCCGACTTTAAGTTTTTTGGCAAGCCGACAAGCCTTCTGGAAATACTTATCAGATTGCATTCCATCGAATGCAAATCTCAATACGGGTATTTTAAGCTTTGCCATAAGTTTTGCTTTTTTATCTGTAAACAAACGGCAATCAATTGCTTGATTAAAGTCAATGGTCATATCAGGAAATTTTAGTAGGAATTCTGTAACCTCTTTTTGATGGGAATATGGGTTTGCAAGGTAGTTGTTATCTTGTATATTCAGATGGCGCAAACCCGCCTCATAACCCGCAAGTATTTGTTCACGCCATTTTACTTCTAAAGAAAAACCCGGCTCCAAATCTGATACTGCGCAAAACTCGCAATTCCGTACACACCCACGGGAAGTAATACAACAGGCTTGCTTACCCAATGGGAATATAGAGTAATCGGGTTTGAGATCTTCAACTTTTGGATATAAACCAGTCCACGGTGTAATTCCTGTTTCTTGCTCAACATAGTCAGGCATAAGGGTTGCGAATATTCCGCCGATCATAATACGCGAATCAGGAAAAAGTCTTTGTAGATATTTCACGGTATTTACAACGATCTTGCCGTTGTAAGTAAAAACAGATGTGACATAGATCCTATGGAAATGCGGTTTCTTGCTGAACGTGAAAACGTTCTTCGGATGGTCATGGATAAACGTGACTTTATCACCACGTTTCAAATGATATGTAGATATTTTTTGCAATCCGAATGGTAGATGAACGGCGCGGTATGGGGGTTCGACAAGTAAGACATTGAGTTTTTTCTTTGCCATGGAAGTACTCCATTTGTTTGGAATGTAAGTCAAAAAAATGGGTGCGGCTTTTACACCGCACCCAACGGCGACAGTTTTAAATAGGAGGATTAATCTTATTTATTTTCGCCGCCGATCTGAAATTACTTTTTGTTAATGCGAATGACTCCTTTTTTGGTTTCTTTCGCAAAACCCAATCCGATCAAAGCCTTTGCCATCACGTTAACGTATTGCTTCGCAATGGACTCGCCGCCAGTGGCACCCTCTTTTTTACGGACTTTAATCACATTGTCTACGATCTTTGCAAGGGGTGTCTTTTTGCCTTTGATTTTGGTGAAGGCCGATACAACGATATCGGGCATCGGGGTTTGTGCCTTTTTCTTCGCGGCTTTTTTGTCAGCCTTTTTGCCTTTGGCTTTTTTGTCAGCCTTTTTGTCAGCCTTTTTGGATGACTTCTTTTTGGTTTCCTTTTTCGCCTTGGCTTTTCCTTTGGCTTTACCTTTGGCTTTTCCTTTGGCTTTACCTTTGGCTTTTTTGGATGACTTCTTTTTCTTTACAGGTTCCGGTTCCTCTTCATCATCATCATCCTCATCGTCATCATCCTCATCGTCATCATCATCGGATTCCTCTTCATCATCATCCTCATCGTCATCATCGTCATCATCCTCTTCATCCTCTTCATCCTCATCGGATTCATCATCGTCATCGGATTCGTCATCGTCATCCTCATCCTCATCATCGTCATCGACAAGGCTTTCATAGAAGTCAAGGACTTTATCAGGCACCTTTGCGGTGTCACCCTCATCGTCAATTTCTTCGATGGCGGAAATGAAATCCTCTTGCAGATCTTCCGCATCCTGATCGATATCAATTTCATCGACCAATTCCAGCTTGTTGATTTTCTTGATGTTTGCTACTAATTGCTTTTTTGTTGCCATGGTAAAATACCTCCTTATGAAATGGGTTTTGGTTTGCGGATCGAAATGATCCAATTTCAAATTATACTATATTATAACATCAAAAAAATGTCAGTGAAAAAAAATGTGACATTTTTATTATTTTTTTTCAAATCAGTACCTTCGGCAAAGCCGCTAATGCCGCGTGTTTCCCGAAGGCCACCCAATTCCAATGATCGTAGATATCTGAAATCTTATAAATACTGTAGTTGTTATAAATCAACACCATAGTTTTCGGGCATTTTTATTGGGTACGTAGTCATTTTTTTGTTGTACCAAAAGGCACTGTCAAGGAAAGCCCTTGCACAAGTTAGGTTTTGAGTTAACATGACTTCTAAATTTCTGTTAAATGGTCGGTGCCGATGGTATATTATATTGACGCGGCAAAGATTATTTAGCGTCTCCTCTTCAAATTTATTCACGGCAAATTTAGCATCTAAGTGATGGTCTTTTGTTGATGCCTGCGGGGTAACAGTATGGTCAACGGTTCGCATAATTCTTCCGGCCTTTGTTGTTTGATCGGCTGATATAACTAGTGAATCCATTTCTTGTGCAAATCCAGAAGATAATTTCCACATATGATCATAGTCTTGCCACGTCATTTCTTTGTTTCCCGAAGTTGGTTTCAGAACATCAACATAGTCAATGATTATTATATCTACAGGCCAATTATTTTTATCGCAATATTTTTTTGCAATATTAAAAGTGTCCTCAATGGTCAATTGGTATTTTGGGAAGTACTTTATTTGTAATCGACCATTGGCACCCCTTTGTTTCAAACCTTTGAATGCCCTGTTGCGTACTTTTCGAGAAACCTTTTTTATTGTTCGTGGTTTGTAGTAAATTGATGGTCGAAAACGTTTGTATAGACCGTAGTTATAACGTTCGCGGTCATTACGACAAATGGTGCATGGTTCCCAATTCTCTACAGCTTTGCTGTCGGCAAACAATTGATTTTCTTCTTTGACATTTTCTCTTTCGTCAAATATTGTCAGTGGGGTATTGTTATTGACAGTGCGCAACGGCACTGTTTTATATTTACTACCTCTTTTGACTCTTTGATTTGCGGTGCATTTATTCATCTGATTGTTTAAGCAATCAAATTCTGGGATATATACTACACCTGCCGATTCTTTTGAGGCGGCGCGGTTTGTTGCCCATGGAATAACCCTTTCATCATTCATATCATCTTCGCTCATTTCTGGGCAAAAATACATAACATTTCTTTTTTGATAAACAGCCGCGCTGATTGCAAGGTCAAGTAGGAAATAGCTTTTACCTGACTTCGTTGTGCCACTTAGAGAAACAAGCCATTGCCGTTTAAGCGGGCCGATCAATGCGTCAAGCGCACCGTCAAATCGAAAAACATCTTTTGATGGTTCTTTTAATTTTCTGTAGTAATACTCTAATTGGTATTCATGTGATAATGTATCGATCATGCCAAAAGTATGATCAGGCGGGTCAACCGTAATTACATCATATTCAGATATAAGATCTTCCGCCTCACGCACATTGCCGCGTTCAAGTTGCATATCAATTTTGTCGGAGATATCTTTGACTTTTCGGGCGCGTAGAAATCGTGGTATCATTTCAGTGATGACATATTGCGGTGAAACAGAATAGCCTTCGCGTCTTGCTTGATATTCTTGCGCCAATACGATTAGCAAATCCTCTTCGAGTTGCAATTCGTCGAGATCTTTTATTTTTGCCTTCTCACCATCATGGATGAACTTAATGGCGCGGCGTGGTGCTTTGCCGTATTGTTTGAAGTATTTTAAAACAGATCTATATTGCCGCCGATAAATAGGAGTCAAATATTTAAGTTTCAGTTGACCATCCTCATAATACCGTGAAATTGCTTCGGCCACATTTGTATTCATAATACTGAAAGCCAAGATGTTCTTCTCATCTTCCGCGTCAGGCAAGGATCTACGAGTAACTAGATCTCGATATCGTTTCGGCATTTTAACTCCTTAAATTCCCAAAACTCGCTTTATGTGTTGTCTCAATGTGTGATTCCAGAATCGGTCACTAGCATACCAATGCAATTCCTGTTTTGAAACGTCTTCATATTTGATATATTCGCGTAAACGGACTCTAACCGTCTCATATGATAAGGCATGATCTTTTGCCATCTTCATCGCTTTATTAGCCAATACGATCATTGTAGCTTTTGTGTCATGGTCATCACCGTCAAACCATGAAAAAATATTTTGCATATCTCTAAGTGCTTCCTCTGGTTCAATGTCATTAAGGGTTTTGCGTAGTTTTGGTAAATTCAAAAGGTTGATTTCAATCCATGTATCTCCTTTTTTTTGAAATAATTCACGCCAACTAGAAATATTGTTTTGAAATAAAAATTTGCCCATTATGCTTCGTGGTTCAGCAACAAAGAAATTAAGCAAGCGTAATTTATATTTTGTAGTAAAATGAAATTTAAAAAGGGGTGATGTCATGTAGGAATGGGCTTTGTCAATCAACTTTTTTATTTCATCGACTTGATATTTCTTTGGTACAGTGCGATTACGAAAGGCTTGTTTGATCGGTTTAATCAATGGGGTTGATTTAACTACTTTTGCAAATGGAAAATTATATGAATTCCAATGGTCAATCACTTCTTGTATATCAGGATCAATGCGTCTTTTCAAGGTACGTGTTTTAGGTTTTTTATTTTGCAATTTCTTCAATGCTCTTTTTTTAGCAATGCGTTTTGCAACCATGTTATTTCCATTTTTTAATTTTACAAGTACATAGTTATTATATATAATAACTGTATTTAATATATAATATATATAACTCCGTTTCGCGGTTTTTCTTGGAGTATGCACATTTTTTGTGCGGATCGATATTCGTTTGACCACTTTTTGTGCATTACCCTCCTCACTAAAAAACCTTATAAATAGCGGGTTCACACGTAGGTATTTTTTATTGCCGTGACCGTTTGTTTTTCGATTAATTAATTTTAATTTTTTGAGTTGGTGAAGATATTTTCTTGCAGTATTTCGGTGGTCGTCTGGTTGGAATATGAACCACTCTTTTTTAAAGTTAGATTCACCAAGGATTTGCGCGAAGTAATGTTGTTGCATCCTTGTCAGGTTATCAATAACATCGAACCAATCAATTTGCGATCTACGGCTAATACGCCTTGTCATTGTATTTTCTCCGATAGAAAATAAAAAACCCTTGTCAAAATGGGTGCCAATCTTTTCGCATAATTGCGGGAGGTAACATAACCAACAGACCAAGAAATACGGCTAAAACAAGGTTTTTTTGCGCAAGGGGTTTGAACGCAAAAAGATCTGTGAAGTTAAGATTGGCCCCCAGTTTGACAAGGGTTAGTAGTCAACCCAAGTCGATCTTGTTTTAGCCGTTGTTTAATTGTTACCTTTTTACTTCTTGCGAGTGGCGTAACCAGTGGTTTTACGCCACACCCCTTGATGCAATTGTTATATATATAAATGACTAGTTGAATAATGTCAACATTTTTTTATTTGTTAAATTTCAATACTTTGTTGCGCAAATATTCAGCATCCTTTTGGCTGAAATCACCTAGATCTTTTTTCCATTTTGCTTCAAGTAATTCGAAGTGTTTTACCCATGGTGCCATAAAACGACCGATTTGCTCCGCTTTAATACGTTGGGCATAACGTTCTGAATCGAGCATGATAAATAAATTTCTTATTTGTTTTTGCTTCAATAGACTCAATTGCTTTTGATGGAATTGAATTCCAATAGTTGCAACGGCACCCTCACCGAAACGCCAAACATCTATCGGGCCTTCACATATCAAACAATCTTTGCCCTGTATGACAGAATCAATATTATAAATGCATTGCTTCGCTGAAATCAAGACGTGGTGGGTGTTTGCATTCTTATATTTTGGTTGCATATCTGTAGCAATTGCTCTTGACGTGTAACTGACAAGTAAACGGTTTTGATATATAGGAATGATGATTCTAAATTTGAAGTCACCAATATTTTCACAAGCTTTTAATTCATATTTTCTTTTCAGACGGTTCGGAAAGAAACCTCTTGATCGTAGATATTGCTTATGTGGTTTGGGTAAACGGTCAATTATTTCCGGCGGGTATTTAATAAGCTTTCCGGGTTTGCTACCGACTTGTTGTTTGTCGAGAATTGCGCGTTCATCACTTGTCAATGACTTCGAGATATCCCTTGCGTGCTTTGTGCCTATGGATGCAACTTCAGCTAAAACGTTGACAAGACTATGTGGGCCACATTTCCAACATCTACATTTTAAATCAGCCATGCGGATTCCCAAATGGTTGCTGTGATCTCCGCAAAATGGGCATCGCAAGCCAATCCATCCAACGGAAACATTTTTTCCGCCAGTGTAGTACTTTACGCCATATTCATCTAGTAATTCTATTATATCCATTTTCACAAAAAAAAGTAGGGGTGAAATTAATCACCCCCACTGTCGGCTAGGGTTGTAGTTATCCAATGTCAATATGACCTATATCACTACGCTTAATGGTGCGCAAGGTATCAAGGTTGGTGGTTTTGAATATCTGGATATCGACAATATGAAAGCCTGTTTGTTGATGGAATACCTTCATTTCATTTGCGACATTTTTCTTGAAATCTTGAACCTTTGCTTCAACAAAGTCTTTACTACTCATAATTGCCTTTTTCTTGGTTATCTTTTTCTTTTTTGTTTTCGCCATGATTTACTCCTTATTGTTTTATGATTGCCCCCTATGTATCCTAGCCCCATTTTTATTATATCATAAAATTATCATCGTCTTTTCTTGTGAATTCATCAAATAAATCTTTAAGGAAAAATGTTTCGCCAATTGCCGCAAATGCCATTATAATATAGGATACTACAGGGTAGTCATGTAATAGATATGCAATGGTGAACGGTGGCCAGAATAAAAATATGATAACCAATACGATGAAGTATATCATAACCATTTTTCCCTATTGTAAACATGCATTCGTTCTATACTATGAGAAGACAAATATTTGTAAGGATCGAGAAAATCATAAAGGAGTATTTTCTTTTTTGTTTTAGTGGTTCTAAAACCCCGACCCATGGCTTGAATAGTCCTCTTCTGTTCTTTCATGCCAGCCGCGTATATAACAGCACGCAAATTAGGAATATTGATTCCTTCCATCCAAATACGCGAAACCACAAGCGCAAAAATTTTTCCGTCAAGCAGTCGTTGTTTGAATTTTTGTCTTATGTTTTGTTTTGTTGATCCGCTAATAAAATGTACTTTGACTTTTGATCTTCGGCTAATCAAGTCAGACAGGATCTTGCCGTGTTCAAGTTTTTCGACAATAATTAATGTTGCCCTTTTTTTGCCTACATTCATATTAACAATTTTACGAATTGATTCATTGCGTTTTTTGTTTCGCACAATACCCTTGGTGTAGAAATCCGTGTATCGATGACAACTTTGGTTTATCTTAACATCATAAGGAACGTTAATTAACTTCACTTTTGGTTTTGCTATAATGCCCAATTTGATTCCCTCTTGCACTGTAAGTTTTGCAATGACTGGCCCGAGAAGACCCTCATTTATTAATTTGATTTTCCGATCCATTTTCTGATCGGATGCAGTAAAACCATATCGGCGCGGTGCAAGCAAGTAATGGAAGAATTTTCCGTATTGACCATCAAGGTTTGCAACATGGTGGCATTCATCGACCATTGCAATGTCTACAGTCGTTGAATATAGTGCTGGCGGTACTTTGCTGAAGCTTTGAATTGTGGTGATTATCAATGATCCGTTATTGTCTCGCGCAATTGCTTCCATAATACGTTTGCATTCATCTTTGCCTGTAGGATAATATATTGGCGGCAATGATAATTGAAACCGGCCTGATTCAGCTATCAATTGATTTATAAGGTCTGTCGTATGTGCCAAAAGTAGTATATTGGCATTTGGAAACATACTTGCAAGGCCGAATTGAATAATGGTTTTTCCACTACCTGTTGGTGCAATGATTTTGCCCCTTTGAGTATTGGCAAGTTTGCGCAAATGCCTTTGTTGATCTTTGCGAAAAGTAATATCAGGCAAGTGCGGCTTTTTTTGTGGTTGTAGGAATTCTCTATCACCATTAATCTCAAGATCGATCATTCGCTTCGCGCAATACCTTTCAATTCTTGGTAGTAATCCTGTCAGGAAATGACCGCTTGTACCTTTGCGGCCAGTGATTAAGAATTGTCTAACTACATTAGATTCCATTGCCCATTCGCCACGCCGCCAGTGCATGGCTTTGTAGCCAAGTGCAAATTTGATGACAGATCTTGCTTTTGCATTTGCTTTGCAATGTACTTCATCTAATATATCTATTTTATATTTGCTCATAATTTTTTGACTACAAAAAAATGCCGGATGACGCTAGACCATTACTGGCCCAACGCCATCCGGCGTGAAGTTATAAAATCCTCACCCCTATATTAATTATATCACAATTCGTTTGCCCAATTGGTTAACTCATCGATGATTGACTTTACAAAATTTTCGATGATTAAAGTAAGGATAAACGGATCTTTTAATTTCTTGCGAAGATATAATTGACATTTCTTTTTTGTGATTTGATTTGATCGATATTTGCCTTTGGGCATTGCATCGATTATCTCCTGTGGACTATTAAGAATAATCATTGCCAGTGTTTTTGCTTCATGGCTTAAGTTATGAAAATTATCATCCCTAATAACCTTTTCAATTGGAGTCAAATCGTCATCGATCAAGCTATTTTCAATGGTGGGTTTGTCATCATCGAATTCGATCATCTTTTTCTCCGTTTAATTTTGCGTGTTTTCGGTTTAGGTCTACGCTTAATCACTCTTGCCTTTGGTTTTCGCCGTTTCAAGATTTGCCTTGATTGCCGCCGCTTGATTTTCCTTTGTCTTCCAGGATTGACCACAATTGGCGCATTTTTTGGAATTGCCTCCTTGAAACCCTTTGGTAAAAGGGGTTGTTCAGCATCAAGAAAATACCTTGAAAGAATATGCCGGATATCTTTGTCGAATTGCCGACACTTTTCACACGCCTTGAAATCTGGAAGATTCTTTGAATTGCGGCGGCGTGCAAGGCATTGTAGTAAATGCAAGCGATTGTCGTTTATATCACAATAAAAAATTTCTTTCGGCAGTAGATATTTACAAACCTCAGAATCAGAAGTGATACGTTTTTTGCTTGCATGACATTTGCGCTTATACGGTGCATCTGTCTTCTTTTTTCGGCTTATTACCTTGGCATTGGCGAAGTGTTGACAATAATTGCAAGTTGTCATTTCTAGTCCTTTCAAATGAAAAATTGAATCATATATTATAAATGACTAGATGTCAAGTTTTCTTTTTAGCTGAACATTTGGAATATTTTCGATCTTTTCCATGATGTTAGCCAATTTGAAACTTGTCTCTTCGCGGAAAGCCTCATTATCTTTGAGCCGATCAATACTGACTTTCTTCATTTCTTTCCGCAACCTTGACATAACCATTTTCATCTTTTGGTCATCTACATGGCCAGACCAAAGTTCTTGCCACTTTTCAAGGAAGCGATTGATTGATCCAACGGTTTTCCCATGCAAACCTTCGCCGGACACGCACTGTTTGTGCAATTTCTCCAACCGTTCAAATACCTGACTAGCAACTAAATTCATGGTCATTTCTTCCATTTCATCAACCATTGCTAACATGCGATTTTGCACTCTTTTATACTCCGCTGGATCCAATACGGACGCGGCGGCATCAGGAAGACCAATCTCGAAAAAAGTCCAACGCATGTAAAAGCGATTGCGTAAAGCGTCTTTGGATGGATACTTGTTTGGTTGGTAGTATTGAGGATATTTTTTCTTGAAACGTTTCCGCAAGGTATCATACTTTTCACAAAGTTTTTCAACCCTGACCGAAAGTTCTTCGTCTAATTCCTGTAATCCCTCATCAATTTCTTTAATCTTTGATTTGGGCACGAAGTTAACGGCATCAATCGGGAACGGCAACGAATTGCCAGTTACCAAATACTTCGCTTGACGCAATACCTGATAAATATCTTTGACCAAAAGTTTATCATCCAAGAGATCTTGCATCCCACGGACAATTTTCTTCGGCACATCTTTGCCAAGCTTTTTCACGTCAAGCTTTGCGGAAGCACCCCAATACCCTAATTGGAAATTAACACAAACACCCTCATTTAACTTTTCCAGTTTGTTTACTTCTTTTGCTTTTGCCATAATTAATCCTCCTATATTAAAGTTATTTGTTGCCCTGACAAAATAGTCAAGCGTCTGTAAACATGCGGTCTTGACATGTTTACAGAAGTTAAACCATTTTGCTATCGAGTGCGGGAACGGCGTTTGATTTTTCTGACAGGTTTTTCTTTGATTTTGCGCCGTTTTATATTCCGCGTCAATTTTGGTTTCGGGCTTTTCTTTGTTTTTACTTTCCTACGTTTAATTTTTCTTTTGGGTGTTTTCAGATCCAAAGTAAATTTTTCAGTGATCTTCTTAACAGCCCTCATCCATTCTTGCGGCATTGTTGATTGACCATCCCACTTGAACGGAATCTCAAGAAATTTGGGAAGTAAATTATCGGCATCTTTTTGAGTCATTCCCGAAACGATTGCCAGCCGTGACTTTTCATGCACTATGGAATATCGATTGCCTATGGTTTGAATGATATAGAATGCGGGTTTGGCGTCAAGTGCTTCATCTATATATTCTTTGATTTGTACCCATAAACGTTTTTCCATGTTGCGCACTCGCACCGTCAGCATTTGTCGAACGGAGTCAATTGTAACATCTGTTTCTATTGACTTCTTTTTTGGTGCGGGTTTCTTTTTTGGTTTCGGTTTTTCTTCCGGCTTTTCCTTTGATTTCTCATCGGGTTTTGCCTCAGATTTTTGCTCCAATTCCAAAAGGTCACGAAAGGCAACATACTTCTGGCAAGCCTTGCAATTACAGTCTTTGGCGGAGATTTTTTTGTCAATTGGAATGTTGACAATGCGCGAATCGCAAAAAGCCGAATTGTCTACATTTGAAACGGCATGGAAAATGAATTTACCCTTATTGACGGGATCATCCGTCAATTGGGTTTTAGAACCGAATCCGATAATATACTTCTTTTTCGGTTTTTCCTTTTTCTTTGCCTCTTTTTGTTCGGCGTGCTTTTCAACCATTTTGACTGCATCAGCTTTCGCTTTTTCAGCCGCGTCTTTTGCTTCATCCAATTCTTTTTTAGCTTTTTCGACCGCCGCCTTTTTTGCTTTTGCTTCGATGTTTGCCTTTTCCGCCGCGTCCAATGCCGCATTAGCTTTGTTTAGTGCTTCGCTCATTGCGGTCTGGGCTTGCGTTTCCTGCCGTGGCTGGTTTCCAAGTTGAGTGGCGGATGCATTGCCTACCCCTTGTTTTTTCAGCCTCTTTTTCTGTTTCCGTTTACTCGCCATAATTTTCCTCCTATGTATGAAGTTATTGGTTACGAATGCACCATGCATTCAATTGGTACAGCAAACACAATTGCTTGCTGTACCTCAAAAGGCATGACTACATTTTTAATTTGCGTTTCCGCGAAGATACGGCAATGCTGACTTTAGGAATATCTTCAGCATTGACGCACCGATCTTTGGCCCAAAGTTCCATTTGATCATATTCTTCTTTTGCGGTCAACGCCATCGGGATGATAAATTGACTTGCATCAACTAAGTTAATTTTTCTCATCCGCGCATTGTGGCACATTGCTTCAATTTCAGCGCCAGTCCACAATGGCATTTTTGGGATTGTGCTAGTTTGTTTTTTGCTCAATTCAAATTTTCCAATGTAGTGATTGAGAATAGACTTTTTAACTTTGTCAGTAGGCAAACCAACATACCATGGCGCACTATCCCAGCGACCCGGCCGGAAGTATTCGGGCGGAATGCCCCGCGTGCTATTGCACGTAGCACATCTATAAATACCATGCGGTGTATCTTGAAAGAATTCCAAGAAACGACCGCCCAGCCGTGAAGTTGTGCCGGAATCCAATTCACCACTTGAACCAACACCCGCGAATTGCTTCTCGAATTCATCAAACAATACAAACGAATCACCTAATGCAGTTAACATATCAATTAAGGCATCGGTCTTTTGATCCGTTTCACCTTGAAACTTCGAGAAAAGCTTGCCAGTTCTGACTTTAACGGCAAGCTTATTTGACTCTGTAGCAATTGCTTGTGCCAAGCTTGTTTTGCCTGTACCTGTCGGCCCAATGGCAATAATACCTTTTGCCTCTGGATAGAAGATCGTATCCATGACTTGATCTTTGACTACCTGATATCCGATAACATCATTAAAGGTTTTAGTCGGTGGCAAGATATCAGCCAAACCGCTTTTCTTAACCATTAAAGCGCGGTAGTCATTGATGGTTGCCACGTCAAATCGCTTGTGCTTTGTAAGGCACAAGGCGTAGATATTCTCTAATTCCATTCGAGTTAATCCGCGTGATACCCTGACATATCCATCAAGTTCGGCATTCTTTGGCATGTAGTCATCACTAGGCGCAACGTGTTTCATGGCATCGACAATTTCTTCATCATCAGGCATTGGCAAATCGATAAGTGTAATTGCTTTTTGAAGTTCGACTGGAATTTTTTCAATCGGACTAACAACTACAATTGCTTTGCCTTTGTTTGCCCACGCCGCCATACTGTTAATAATTTTCTGAATAACATTTTGACGATCAATAAACCAGTGGTAGTTAAACAGAAACATGACGGTATTGTCAGCCGCGCCATCGAGAAACGCCAGTGGAGACATTGGATCGGGTTTTTCTGAAATGCAATCCCATTCGGCAACCGTGAATTTCTCTCCGCCTGACAAGGCGAATTCACCGAGTTCATTGAAGACCTCAATTCTTACACGGTCATGTTCATGTGTTTTCATCCAGAAACCCGCAAATCCAGCACGCAATTTGTCTATAAATTTTTCCTGATCCATAATTAATCCTCCTATGTTGAAGTTATTGTTTTCCTGACATAAAATAGTCAAGCGTCTGGAAACACGTCAATACCGTGTGTTTCCAGAAGTTAAACTATTTTACTTTTTCCAATCGGATAATTTTCTTTTCCATATCGCGCAAGTGAACATCATAATACCTTTGATAATATTTTATCAGATCTTTAATTGCCTTTGTCTCATTGCCTGTCAACCACAAGTCAATTTGCAATCCGTCACTTTCAACCATTATCAAGGTAGTAAAGTTTTGCAATTGCGATAAATGCGTCAACCGCGTGATGTTATGGAAGATAATATTTCCGATTGATCCATCCTGTACTTTTAGCATGATTGCCCCCTTTACTTCTTTTTGTAAAACCGCATTTTACGTGCATCGACAGGATCTTGTTTCCAATACCCTTTGACATTGCCTTTTTTGTCATACTCTACCGTGACCCTTGGATCAATACGACTTGGCTGTAGATATCCTTTTGGTTCCGCGCCGCCGCCATAAATGACAGTACGGCCGGGTTGGATATCACTTTGCTTTGTGTAGATATCCGTTGTTTTCACGGCTGGCGTATGATTGCAACCATAGATTAAAATGGCTATGATCGCAACAATACCAACACAAATGAAGTAAATCGCAACCAATTTCATTGAACTAGAATTTCTCATAAGTAATCCTCCTATTAGTTATTTGATTCCTAAGTATCCAATTGATACCGCGAACACAATGTAGTCATTCGCGGTATCTCAGCATACTTACGATTCAATCATTGAAGTCGTCCATCACTTTGCTAACATGGTCAACAACTGGTGTAGTGATATCGCTCATAAGCTTTGACCAAATATCCCATGAAAATCTGACGTGAAGTTTTTTGCCTTTATCATCGGTCAGGTGCATTACTACTTTTTTATATCGATTCACCTTGCAACCGCGATACTCTTTGATATTAATACCTTTTGCCATGATTGACTCCTATTCATCGATCTTCCAAATTTCGGCAAGTTTAAATAAAGTCGGATAAATTCTTGCTTCCATTTTGTCAATTTTTTCAATTGAAATTGATCGCAATGATAATTTTTGTAATAAAGCATTCGCGTCAAACATCATGCCTACATAGACTTTGTAATTACTTAGGGTTCTGATATCCTTTGCCAAGAGAAACCCGCAGTAGTCATCGGAAAACGGCTCTACTGTATGGTTCACAAGTGGCATGAATGGATATCGCGGCCAGTTATCGTAATTACAATTTTCGACTACAAATTGGAATTGCTCCAATTTTGACATTGACCAAAAAGTTTTGGCATCCATAATGAATCCTCCTATTTTGGGTTATTAGATATTTACCTCAAATATCTAATTCAGCCAACAAACGCCGAAACGCTTGCTGGCTGTATAATTATTTGAAGTAATCGCTGGGTGTTTTCTTTTTGCCTTTCAGTGTGCTATCATCGTGGCAAAGTTGAAAGTAGTAAAGTGATTGAATGCTGTAATGCCACCATTGCCGCCGTTTGCCGTAGTATGCATAGACAATTTGAGAATCATCTACAGTGGCGCGGATGTGAATCCGACCATGGCGCGGCAATGTGTATGAATAGCCCACGTCAAGGTAGTCAAGCACTGAAAAGTGGATTTTTAAATGGTCAAGCATATTCAAGCACCAACTTTCGATCACCGTTTTCCAATTGCTCGGTGTAGTGATTGTTAACACGATCATATGGTACAACCTTTGCTGTTGCTTGCTCATTGTAATCTTGCAACATGCCACCCAGCTTTTCCATGGTATTCGGTTGTGAACCAAAATGATCGTAGTAAACAGAACCGTCTTTTGAAATTGCAACAGGATATCTCCATCCAGGCAATTCCACCTGACAAACGGCATCTTGCGTTTGACTACCAAACATCTTGACGGATTCAACCATTGTCAATTTACCGTGTAATGGCGCGACTTCCAAGAAGGTCTTGATATCCTTTACACGTTCATTGTATTGTGTAATGTGTGACATTTGATTTACTCCTTTTCAGTTTGTTTGATCATTCCATTGGGATTCACTACCCAATATGAACAACCATCATAATAAACTTTGTTGCCTTGTTTATCTATGTAGGAAAACTTAGCAACGGAAAAGTCAGGGGTTTCGATGATATCTCTTGCCGCAAATTCGGCGGCAACAAATACTTTGTCTTCAATCATTTCAACCCCCTATCCGCAATATCCACTGGGCAAGCCATCGACAAGATTCTCTTTTTCTTCGATATAATAGCTTTCCTTGTGGACTTTGTTGGAGTCATTGCCGAAAAGTTTATCCAAAAAAGCGGTCGCCTCTTCGCATGACTTTCCGACAAAACCAAATGCTTCGACACGGACTGATCCGTCCTTGCCAAATGTGATTTCAACTCTTTTAGGTTCCATAATAAATCCTCCTATGTTGAAGTTATTGTTTGCCTTGATCTGAAATAATCAAGCGTTTGCATTGCAAATGACTACCATCACCCGCAATGCAAAAGTTGGACTATTTCTAGCCGTTGACCATATTGACCCCCCTTTCACTTGGCATATCCTTTAAGGTGTAGTCGAATTGTGGCTTTGATATTTTTGCCACCCACGCCCAAACGATATGCAGGCAAGCTATTGACAAGTACTTCCATGTCAACGCAAGTTCGATCAATAGTGTAATTATCTAGCTGTTTTCGATCCTCATCTTCTAAAACGATGAAAACATCAGCCGCCAATTTCTTTTTGATAATTGTAGTCATTATCTTGCCCTCCGAATTGATGGACTTTTGATTGACCACACATCATTACAATTTTCGCAATGATAATTCAATCGTAAGTAGTCATCGTCACCAAAAGAGGCACCCATCTTGTTTGCGATTTCACCACATTTTTCGCAGATCTTTTCGCCATGGTGTTCAAACCAAGTTTTGCCCTCACGGACAATATCTTCGCCTATATCGGCTGGATCATTGTAGTTACCCCAAAGGTAAAAATCGCATTCACTTTCCGCGTCAAGATCCTCAAGATCAAAGTCTTCCTCAAGCTTGCGCCCAATGGTGTGTTGCGAAATGACTACGCCATCTGGATCTGTTAAGGTCAAATGTAATTTTCTCATAATAATCCTCCTATTTTTAAAGTTATTGTTTCGACTAAACATTCAAGCCAACCCACAAACACATGTAGTCATTTGTGGGTTGCATCGAATATTCACCCGCTTTAATTATACCATGGATTCAGAATGAAGATCAATACAAGTCAAGGTTTTCAACGGTTTCCTGAAGATCGGATAAGGTTGATTTAATGCTATCAACAACATCCTCAATCTCTTCGCAATCGTCAAGGAAATCATCACAATGATTGATAATTGCATCCGCATGACATTTGACTTCATCAATTCGTGATTGGTACTTGCGCCGCGCCGTGACTTGTTCTTGAACATTGGAAATCTTTTCAGCCATAACATTTAACATTTGCGGTGTCAAGGTAAAAAAGTGACTATTGGCTTGACAGCTAATCAAAGATCCATCAATGTAGGCATGGAAAAGATCAAGCGTTTCGGGCTTGCCGTGTTTTTTTAACTTTTTAACTTTTGACTTTGACTTCTTTTTTGGCGGCTTTCGCGTGCCTGTATAGAAGTCATTCTGTTCAAGAAAATTTCTCGAAACAAATTGCGGCATTTCTTTGGCAAATTTCAAGGCATTTTTTCTATGCGTGAAATCTTTTTCACCCACAAAAATAATGACTCCATCTTGATCCGCGACCAGCGTGAGTTTGCTACCGTCAAGAACGGCTACACCCTCAAGTATTCTCGGATCATCAATTGACGGAACCTTAATTTTGCCTGCATGTGGATCTGTTGTTTGAATCCAATCGCCAAAGTCTTCCCAATTCTTTTTTGAAAATTGGTGCATTTCCATAGCAATCCTCCTATGTATGAAGTTATTGTTTTCTCGACCAAAATAGTCAAGCGTCTGTAAAGCCATGTCAATAGCGGCTTTACAGAAGTTAAACTATTTTACTCTGATTCGTAGACAATACGCCATGAATCGCGCTCAACAATTTGACAGTGATCCCAGCCATCTTTACCTTTGTTCACATTGAAGTGACTTATGGCGGCACTCAAAGAATTGGTTGAACCTTTGATATCATTCATGCCGCCGATAGGGTAGTAATGTGAAAAAGCGAAAATAATATATTTGTATCTTTTTTGATCAGCCATCGTTTTACTCCTTATCACCGAAAAGGGTTTCGATTATTTCAAGTAATTTGATAATGCCGACAACAGCCATGGCAATCCAGCAAATGATTACATAAGAAATAGCTACATCTAACATGGCACCCCCTTATCTGATAGGTCTTCGCTCAATCACCGTGAATTCACGGTCATCTTGCGGAACCTCAAAATATTCATGCCCAAGATAATGAAGCACACCGCCAGTTGTTTTGATATCATCGGTGTGAACGTATGGTCTGTAGAATTTGACCATACCCCTGTTGATATCCACAACCGTTGCGTTACCCCAAGGAGTAAAACCAAGATCGACTACATCACGTAAATTAAGATGTTTCGCAATTACTTTTTCCATTTTAAATCCTCCTATTTTTAAGTTATTTGTTTCTGTATTTAAGCATCCAATTGAGCCAACAAGCTACGGCAAAACCGCACCATTGCTGGCTCTATGATTGCTTAAATTTCTTTAACGCAATCAAGGCAAATAACTGCGATAAAATGTTTGCTGTCATCAATTTGAATGATCGCCTCATCTAATGAAATTGGCGAAGTCAAGTGTTTGCCGCATCTTGAGCAAACCGTTGTATGCTCATCGGTTTCATCTTCAAGGCATTTGTGAACGGCATGATGACAGGCATTCGGAAATGTTAAACCACATTTGCATCTAATCATAATTGACTCCTTTTAGATCCTTGATTTGTGTGATTTTAAAGGTAGCTTTCGGCGGATATTCCGGCGAATCCGTTTGGCAATATGATCGGTGTCAACCCCTTGATCGCGCAACCACATGAAGAATTGCCGTTGCGTTTTCTTGCCTTTTGCGGAATTGCAAGATTTACAGCAAGTCACCAAATTACTACTTGAATGATCGCCGCCAAACTCTTGCGAAACCAAGTGGTCAAGCGTGAAGATGATTCCATCCTCAATACCCTTGCCGCAATAAACGCATTTCAAGTCATCGCGAAGATAAATTGCTTTGCGCCTATTCGGGCGAATCCACTTGCCGCCATTGTTTGCTACATTGCCATTGCCATGACGTTTGCAAGCTTTACTTGCCATGATTATAATCCTCCCATTTTGAGTTATTTTTTTGTTTCTGGATTTAAGCATCCAATTGGTACAGCAAACACATGTAGTCATTTGCTGTACCTCAACATGCTTAACCTCCGGCAAACCCTTACTAGGCGGCGTCTGACAGGTCAAGGACAATACGCTTCGGGATCTTTTTCAGATCTTTGGAAATGTAAAGACCGCCGACAATTTTTTCGCCTTGTTCGCCAATGTTGTAGCGAAAATAGCGTTTTGAATCTTTGTCGTTTTTCGTGACCTCAACCGTTGTGTCTTTACTACTTTTTTTAGCCATGGTAAATCCTCCTATAATATGGGTTTATGAATGCTTGATATTAAGCATTCAATTCAGCCAACAAACTTCGTTAAAAGCTTGCTGGCTGTATGATTGCTTAATGACTACTTTCGATTGTCAAGACGTTTGCGGAAATTGTCTAACATTTCGTTATAGTCCATTTCCATATCTTTTGCCAATTGCTTGAAGTATCCCATTCCGGCTGAACATGGTTTGCCGTGATATTCAAGACAATCACCGTGAGATAATTTTTCAGTACCTTTGTCAAGTAGTACTTTTCCGCAATGTTGACAAACAACCGTGAATTGCTTTTCCATAATCATAATTAATCCTCCTATTTTTGTTTTTGACACGTTGATAATTAAACCAACAATTCAACCCGCAATCCAATGTAGCAATTGCGGGTTGTATGCCGCTTTAATTGATGGTAATACCGAAATCGGCAAGTTTGTCTTTTGCGGCGAAGTAAAGTTTCCGATTTTTTGTGATGAAAGCCATCTGGCGAAAAGCCTCAAGCTTAATCGGTGTAGTGATCTTTTTCAGCCGCGTCAACAGTTTTGCTTCATCCATGTCAACAAACCGATCCAGTTCATGGTCAAGCATTTTTTCAGTTACTTTCCTACCGATTTCTTTTTCGTACCGTGTCATTCTTTCCATTTTTTAATCCTCCTATTTAATGAAGTTATTTAACCCAAATAGGACATTCCCTTGAATGCCCAATTGGTACAGTATAGCGGAAGGCCTATACTGTACCTATGAGAATTCAAAGCCTAAGCTTTTTTGACCTCAATTTCATTCAAGTCATCTTGCAGTGATTCCAAAGAATCGCGCAACAGGTCAATCGACTTGCGGATCTTTTTGAAGTCATCCATCGCTTTTTTCCATCGGTGCATGGATTGTTTGGCCTTTGCCTTCAATACAAGGTTGTCAATCTCGCGCCCGATTGCGCTTGCATCGTCAAGCGATAGATCCATTTCTTCGCCAAGTTCAAAAAAATCTTTGACCAATTCGATCTTGAAAGAGAAGTCATCCAAACGATCCAGAATTGCACGTTCTGTCATGTGGTGCATGGTCATTGTAATACCTCCTATTTTTGGGTTATTAGGTATTGTTTGGATACCTTATCAATCGTGCATTTGCCGAAGCCATGCATGACTCATAGGATATCCAAACGGGTGGGGCCGAAACTTTTTTCACAATTGTTACTCTTCGAATCAGCCCCACCACATTTGAATGATAACTTTTATAGGAGGAGGATTTTATGGTTAGCCCTGATTAAGCACCACTCAGGGAAAGTTCTTCTTGCGAACCCGCTTATTTAGTCCGATGCACGAAGGTGGTCAAAACGTCAAGGATCATAGCTTAGATATCATATTTGACTACTCGACTTCATCAAAGTCCGATAAATGCCATGGTTCAAATCTTGCGATTCCCATTAGCTTTGCCCACATTCCTACATTTTCTTTTCAGCGACTTATTGGCGTTGCGTCTTACTATTGCGGATAAACAGGTAGGCAATTCTCTTAATTCTCGGCTGGCCTGTAACAATACTTTAGTCAAACCCTTTCAAGCCACGGTATCTCTAGAGCTTTACTCTCCGTTGACTTATTCTTGTTAGTATCATTACCATCGTCCAATCTATTGTTGCCGTAGGCATTAGAGGGATATTGCTTAACTAGCCGCCGTGTTTGAAAGTCTTTTTTCACCTAACGCTGGGTTACTCTTCGAACATTCCAAACGGACTAGTCATTGGCACACCCTGACAAGTTTCACTGTCTTAAACAATAGCTAACGACATAGTTTCAAATAGACAACTACATTGATACGGCTATTGCCAATTAGCATCGATCTTATATGGTAACATCGGCACTGTAGTGATTGCCGGATTTCAATTACTGTTTCGATCCACTCAATTTTTTTCACCAATCGGTTACTCTTCAAATCGTGGTAAAAATTCGGTTCCTTTGATATTGTCAATCTCTGATTTAAAGTAAAGTCAACTAAACATATGAAACAGTAGCTAAACAATTTCAGAATTGCCCCAGTATAAACAATTCCTAATCTCAATCACCGATTGACTACAAAGGGATACCACGCCGACAAACTAAGTCGTTTCAATCTTGCAAGTGCCGTATGGATTCTAAAAAGATCCGCGATTCCTTGCATGGCTTTCAGCCGTTGAATTCCCTTGCTATTTGCAAGGGCGGTCGGTCGTGAAACAGTGGTGCTATATACATTATCGGCATTATTGGGGTAAAGGTCAAGGCCTATTTGCAGGTGTTTTGCGGATACAGGCAATTTCAGAAATATGAAACAGCTTCGGCAAATCCACTGAAATCAATACATAGCCGAAGAGCCAATAAGCGTCAATATTAGCTTTGCAAAGGCCTTCTATAAATCCGCTATTCTCTAAGGTTTCCTGCGACCATCAAAATACCCTGTCAGACCTTCGGGATATCCAATAAAGACGTGCAATCCCAGAAGTGTAAATCCGCATAAACCGTGGGTTTCCTGCGACCCAAAAACCCCTGTAGGATCTCTAATGATTTCAATATGTTTCTACGGCAAAAAAACGCAAAAAAAATGCTAAAAAACACCACTTTGTAGCATCATTTTATAGATCCGCAATCCATAGGGTTTTACAGGCAAAATCGCCTACGGCAAATGCGCGGCCAGCAGGCATCTAAAAAATATTGCATCAAAACCATAAAAAACGTAAAAACAGTCCAATTTTGACCAAACTTCGCCAAACCCAATAACCATGCGGATATACAGCTACGTTTAAGCTTTCACCCGCCTTACAACCATAAGCGTTTGCCGAAGATCCGAAAAAAGTGTCCGTTTTTACAGTACCCCAAATACAGGCTAAAAAGACCTTCCGCAAATGCCCTACAATCGTGGACTCACACGCACCCTATCAAAATCGCCGCAAAGCCTAGGGAACCGTGGATTTGACGAAGGTTATTTAACAAGGGTTTGCCGTAGGCCTCTAAAGCCGCTATTTATAAGGGTTTGCCGTAGGCTATTTCAATAAATATCAGAACCTTAGATATTAAACCATGACCGGGCACCATACCCAATATCAGGCCATTTGACTATATTTGAGATATAGAAGATTCCTAATTGCAAACCACTATATATAAAAAAGGCCAATAATTTCACGGGAATGACTACTTTTAAAGAAAATGCTTGACAGAATATAAATGACTTAGTAATATATAGGCCATCATATCTTATTAGCTTGTCACGTCACACATTACCTTATCAATATCTACACAAAACACCCCTGTTAAATTTAACTCAATATATAATGGCACGCAAGATAAAGAGGCGAAAAAAAGTAGTCTATAAGGAACGGCGTGGGCGGATGACACGGCGCGTTGATGTTGGTAGGAAAATAAAACGCCGAAAAGGAAGCGAAAGAAAAACAAATCGCAATAAATCCAAGTTTACCCGCCGCCGCAAAAAGATATTGTATGGAGCAATTGCCTTGGGTCTTTCACGTCAAACCGCGTGCGCACTTGCCGGAATATCAGTTGAAGCATTCAATCAATATATGGATTATGGAAAAGACAAAACCTTAAAAAAATATAAGCACTTCAGAAAAAAGATAATTGCGCTTGAGGCACAAAGGGAATATGATGCACTTGAGGTCATAACAAAATGTAGTAAAGGCGGATATAAAATAAAGAAGTCAAAAATTAAACAAGGGATCAAAGGAATGGAAATTGAAAGAACAGTTTCTACATTGGCACCGCAATGGCACGCCGCCGCATGGTTCCTTGAACGAAAGAAGAAAGATGAATGGGGTCGAGACGCAATCCAACAAAACAAAACGCCGGAAGAGTATGCACAAGAAATTAATCAGGCGGCAATGGCTTTGTGGAATTCAGTTCCAACCGAATCAGAGGAGTCAAATTGAGATTATCATTGGCTGAAAATTTCTACGGCGATCCAGATATGAAAAGACCTGTATCGCAAATTTATGGTGGCGGGTTGCATCAAAGACGACTACCACCCGCACACATCCGCCGATGGTATCCATTGAAATATCATCCCAAACAATCAGCGGCGTGGCAGTCATCCGCGAGATTCAACGTGGTTCCTGCGGGGCGGCGATCCGGCAAAACAGAATTGATGGGTAAGCGCAAAATAATTTTAAAGGCATTAATGGGTAGTAAATTTGGTGATGGTAGATATTTTGCGGGTGCGCCCACAAGGGATCAGGCCAAACGGATCTTCTGGAAAGATCTGAAACAAATGACTCCAAAACATTTGATGAGTCGCACGCCATCCGAATCCGAATTAATTATCTTCCTTTTGAATGGTAGTGAAATTCACGTTTTAGGAATGGACAAGCCGGAACGTATTGAGGGGCCGCCGTGGGATCATGGAGTACTTGACGAATATGGAAATATGAAAGTTGAGACATGGGAAGAACATGTCAGGCCAGCATTATCGGATAGGCGCGGAACGTGTGATTTCATAGGCGTGCCGGAGGGTAGGAATCATTACTACGATTTATGGAAACAGGCGATTGGTGATGATGATCCAACATGGCAAGGCTTTCATTGGTTAAGTGCAGATATCTTGCCGCCCGAAGAAATTGAGCAAGCAAAGCGCGATATGGATTTGCTTACATATCAGCAAGAATATGAAGGATCGTTTGTTCAATTTGCGGGAATGGCTTATTATAATTGGGATGAACAGAAGAACATTCAGCCATGGAAAAAACGTTATGAGAAAAAAGGCGATCTGATTTTCATGTTTGACTTCAACGTTGATCCGGGCGTTGCCGCCGTTGCACAAGAATTTATCAATCCCATCAAAGGCCAATTAAAGATTGCAGGAAAGTCAACAACTGCAATCATTGGCGAAGTATTCATTAAACGCAATTCCAATACCATCCGCGTTTGCGACAAATTGTTAGAAGATTGGGGTGAACATGAAGGCAAAGTCTTTTGCTATGGTGATGCGACAGGCGGCGCAAAAGGTTCAGCCAAGGTTTCGGGTAGTGATTGGGATCTTGTCAAAAAAGTTTTGTATCCCACATTTGGCGAACGACTACATTTTCAAGTGCCGATGGCAAACCCGAAAGAACGTGTTCGAGTTAACTCCGTGAATTCCCGCTTGTGCAATGTGTTTGGCGAAGTCTATATGGTTGTCGATCCATCATGCGAATTTACTATAAAGGATTTTGAGGGTACGCGAATAATTGAAGGCGGCACCGGTGAAATCGACAAGAAAAAAGATCCGATGCTTTCACATATGTCAGACGCAATTGGCTACTATGTTCACAAGGTTTATCCTGTCAGGCAATATATTTCATCAGGCAAAAAATATTGGAAATAGAGGAGTCAATGGAAAAATTTATTTTAAGAAAAAATTTAGTTATTCCCAAAGGGTCTGTTTTCATGCGTGCGCCGAAGAGAATCGAAAATTATGAAAGTATGTTTGAGCATATCATCGGCTTGACGGATGACACAAGCGGATCGATTTTATACGGCATTGACGAAGACGATCCAAAAATTTCAGATTGGTTTGAGGTAGTCAAATGAAATTATACGCGCCCGAAGAATATTGGAAATTAACACCTGAAGCAAAAGCTGAAATTGCAAGCGGTTGCGGCCCGGGTGATATTGGTGACTACTTTGTACCTGATAAAATTTGGGGTGTCAATGTAAATCCCTGTTGTAATATACATGACTACATGTATTATATTGGTGAAACTGAAGATGATCGAGTTGTGGCTGATAGGGTTTTTCTTAATAACATGGTCAGAATTGTTGTAGGAAAAACACGGAGCCGTTGGCTTTTAAAGTTACGGTTGAGAACAGTTCGCATTTACTACAGCGCGGTCAGGGAATTTGGCGGCCCAGCTTTTTGGGATAGTAAAAATAAGGAAACGGAAGTCAAAGAGATCGATATTTAGCCGATAGAGGTCTTGTAGTAAAAAGGGGGGTTATGGATAATTGTCCATATTGCGGATATGATATATCCGGCATAGTAAAAAAAGATGTTGAAGTTGTTGAGATTGTAATAAGCGAAAAAGAGGCACGCGAAAAGCCAAATGGATTTTCGCCGGAAATAAGAGAAGCAAAATTAAGATCTGCTACATTTATAACGCACAATTGGGATCTTAAAAACAACCGTGATTTACTATCGATGTTTTGTAGGGATTGCGGCAAAACCCCTGTCGAGTTGGGCTTCTGGGAACGTGTTGATCCGTACACTTTAGAGGTAGTAAATCGCAATACAGGATGGATGATCGAGTGTCCGGGTAAAGTTATTAAATTAAATGAAGCAAAGGAAAAACGGATTGAGCGAAAATGTAATTCCGATAAACGGCTACGAAAAAGAAGATGAAATGGTTTATTGTTGTCCACGGTGCGACAATAACTTCTTTTTTATGATAGGTGAAAAACCCGGGCTGGCAAAGGTTTCCGGCTTTCAATGTAGTGAATGTGATTTGGCTTTTTATTTTCGGAAATCCATACCAAGGGCGGAAATAACTTCAAGTAAAAAGGAGTAAAAATGCCAATCGATGATATATCAAGGCCGATGAGTGACAAGGAATGGCGTGCAAGGGAAGATGCTTTAACACTTGCAAAGGCAAATAGAATTGCCGATGATCCGAAGAGAATGTCAGCCGCAAAGCAAGCGGCGCAACAGATGGCCGAAGAAGAAAAAAAGGATGCGGCGGCAATGTCAAAAGTAGCAAATGGAAAAAAGCCGCGCATGACTGGATCGGTAGGCAATACCAATTATAATGTTTTTAAAAATGTGACAAGAAAAAAAAATGGGTGAAGTAATATCATTAACTGAAAGTCCTATTTATCCGCTTGCCACATGTGAGTGTGGTAGTCAACATTGGTTTATACTTGTGGATGGTTTCAATGATCAATGGAATAATATTGTAGGAACCAAGTGTGCCGAGTGTGGTCAAATCATTGAGTGGGTAAAAGCTGAAAAAGCGGTCATTGATGGCTGAAACAATACTTCTTGTAGTGGTCGGCATTTGTGTAATTGTGGCACTAAGCGTTTTAGTGTTGCCGAATAAAAAGGAGTAAAAATGGCTTTAATTAATAGTGATACGGTGAAGACAATTATCAGCATTTGTGTTTTATTTGGTTTTGCGTTTGGTGCCATAACTTATTTTGCTACAGCCGAAGATGTTGAATTCTTAGCAATGCGGTTGGATCAAAAAATTCTCGATGACAAGATCTTCGTTTTACAACAAAGGATATGGCAACTTGAGGATCGATATCCCGGTCAGGCCAATTGTACTACATGGCATGGGTCAACGGCTGACAGGGATCGGGAAGAGTACAGGCGGCTATTAATGGAATTAAACCGATTAAAAAAACTAAAAGAAGGAATGAGGTAAATGGCAAAATCAAAAAAGAGAATTACTGCAAAACAACGTTCGGCAAGGAAAAAGAATATGGCAATTGCACGAAGATACAGATGGAGTAAAAGCCATAAAAAGGGCGGCACGTCAAAAGGTCGCAAACGTGCAATTAGCAGAAATGCTACAAAAATATTAAGGTCAACCACAAACTCAACTGAATCAATGGCAAAACATTTGGGTTTAATTTAAAAGGAGGCAAAATGGGCAAACCAAAATCAGGCGGGTCAAAGGATATGCGGTTGAAGGAAAACCGTAGGCGCAAAGGATCTGCAAAGGGTCGAAAACCCAAAAAGAACGTCAAGAGGTAGCAATGGCAAAAAGAAAAAAGACAATAACTGCAAAACAACGTGCCGCCCGAAAACGCAACATGGAAATTGCACGCCGAGCAAAAACATCGGGTACGAAGAAAGCATTGACTACAAAGGGTTTGAAAAGAATTCTTGGTGGTCAAAATAAATTGAATCGCTGGTTGCGGGTTGAAGGTGGCGGATGGATTAAGAACCCGCGTTATTAGGGAGTTAAAATGAAACAGGCAATACTTGTCGGCATAAATGACTACCCCGGATGGGAAAACGATTTGACGCAATGTGTCAATGATGCAACCAAGTGGGGCAATTTCTTGCAGTCATTGGGATATCAGTGCAATTATATCTTCAATGCAAACGCAACGTGGGCGCGGGTTACAGGCGACTTGAAAACCATGATTGACAATGCATCCGCCGAAGACAATTTGGTATTTTTCTATTCTGGCCATGGTTCGTATGAATGGGATCTAAACAATGATGAAGCGGATGGCTGGGATGAAGTACTTTGCCTATACGATCAGGATTTTCTTGACGATGACTTCAGAAAAATCTTGAATAATTTGAAGTCATCGATGACCGTTATTTTGGATTGCTGTTTTGGCGGAACCGGCACGCGATTAATGTCAAATGATGTAGGATTGAAAAGAAAATTTAGACAGCCGAAAACGGATATGCCGTTAACCGCGAAACGTAGTAAAAGTTTTTTATCGGATGAGGCAATGCCGGAAATACTACTTTCGGCATGTTCGGATGACGAATATTCATATGAAGATGAAAATGGCGGCTTGTTTTCAAGGTTTGCCTTAAATATCCTTAATGAATTATATCCGATTGACTACAACGCATTTGGCACAAAGATATCGGGGCATTTACCGTCAAGGAAATACCCGCAAACGCCACAAATTGAGGGGTCAAGCGAAAACAAAGCGGGAGTAATGTTTGGCGGAAAAGAATCGCCGCCCGATCCGCCACCTACGCCCGATCCGCCTCCGCCGCCGGATGACAGTGAAAGTTGGTGTACCTGTTTCCGAGCAATCAAGAAACACTACTTGAAATTAAAAAGAAAATTAAGGAGTAAAAATGGCTAAAAGAAAAAGAAGTAAAAGTCTTAGGCCGAAACGGATCACCCCGCGACAACGTGCGGCACGTAAGCTGAATATGGCAAAAGCGCGGGAAGCATTAAAGCGCGGTATGCGAACATCACCGAAATTAAAAAAGGCCGCACTGAAGCATATTGCACGTACAGGATCTCCCGGAAACATAAGAACGGCGCAAGCCGCATATAAATTGTCAACAGGTGGGTATAAGTCAACGCGACGAAGAATTAGTTTTAATCCGAAATTTGGTTAAGGAGTAAAAATGCCAAAAGGCACGAAAGTCCATAGGTGAGTGCGAAAAGTAATTGCTTCGGGAAAAAGCAAAGTATCCGCAATTCGGATCTGTCAAGATCAAACAGGGCAGTCATATAAAACAGGCAAAAAGAAAAAGAAGAAAAAAGGAAAAAGATAAATGCCGAAAGAACAACTGAAAGCTGGTGATCTTAAGGAAACGCATGAACTCTATACGTTTTACTTCCCAGAATGGATTTTTTTGATGGCGGCATATGAGGGTGCAAAAGAGTTGGTGCGAAGAGGGTATCTTGAAAAACATGAACGTGAAAGCCAAGGCAACTATGAACGGCGAATAAAAGAAGCATATGGTTTTAGTTATAGCAAATCGATAGTTGACCTTTTCAATTTCTACCTTTTCAAGAAACCTGTAAAGCGTGATATGGCGAACCTTAAAAATGACAACCTGTTTGCCGAATTTCAAGATGACTGCAATTTGTATGGTGATCCATGGGATGACTTCTTGACGGAATGCGGTCGGTGGGCGGGTGTGACAGGTCTTGTCGGAATACTTGTAGATAAGGCATCCCGATCATTTGAAACCCGCGCCGAGCAAGTCGAAGAAAATGTTTATCCATATGTGGCAAGATATCTTCCGCAAGCTATTATGGATTGGGAATATGCGCGAGACGAAAACAACCGGCCGTATCTGTCTTATTTGAAGTTATTGGATGAGGATAAACAATATCGCTTGTGGTGGCCAGACCATTGGGAGATATGGGAGATACCTGATGATGAAAATGATGAGGATTCGGCGGGTGATAAGCACGCCGCGAAGATAAATTCAAAAGAAGCGGAATTGATTGGTGAGGGTGATAATACATTGGGTGAGATTCCGTTTGTTTGGCTACAAAATCTTAGAAGTAAAGTTAGGCCGATAGGTATTTCGGATATCCATGATGTTTCGAGAATCGATGTTTCAATACTAAGGAATTTAAGTCACGGCGAAGAAATTATTACTTATGCGGCTTTTCCTATGATGAGAAAACCGAAACAGGAGCAAGTGCCCGGTCATCAACAGGTTGCCGGAGAGGATGAAACAGGTGTTACTGCAATTTTAGAATTTGATCCCGAACATCCGGAGTCAAAACCTGATTGGCTTGCCGCCGCAGTTAAAGAACCGATTGACGCGGTTTTAGCATGGATTGAAAGAAAAGTTATGGAGATATATCGAGCCGTGAACGCTGGCGGAATGGCATCCACTGAAATATCTACAACAGCAAAATCGGGTACGGCATTGAAAGCCGAATTTCAATTGCTTAACTCCATGTTGGTGCGAAAAGCAATTAACCTTGAAAAAGCGGAACGCAAGATTGTTGAGTATTGGGCGGCATGGGAAAATGTAGATGTTGGCGAATTTTCAATTGAACGTGAAAGAACGTATGACGTTGAGGATCTTGCGACAGACCTTGAAAATATTTTGACTGCATCAATTATAGTCAAATCTGACATATTCAATAAACAACTACAAAAACAGGTTGCGCGGAAAATGCTACCCGCCGCCGATGTTGATATGATAAAGGATATCGATGATGAGATTGACGCGACAGAAGAATTTGATGAATATTCACAGAACATGCCGGGTCAAAATCTTCCGCCAAACCAACAACCACCACTGTCTGACGAAGATGAGGGAATTGAGGAATAACTGATTGGCAACGGTTCGTGAAATAGGCATCGCCGAATTGCTACAATCGTCACTTGATGACGATGACTTCTTATCTCATTTAGCCGACAACCATGAACGGCGATTGCTAGGTGCTATTAATGGATTGCGCGAAGACATTACTGATATGCTGAATAAACTTGATACAACGCCTAGGGGTACACTTGCCGCAACAAAGGCAAATATCAAAATGGCGCAGTCAATGCACACACAGCTTGTAAAGGAATTTGAGAAGTCATATAATGTGACGGTTGATGAAATGCTGGGTGACTTTTCAAGCATTTCCGATGTAGTCAAACGGCGTTTTAGATCTTTTGGTGATGCAATTGCATTTACAGGAATCGACAAAACAATAATGGATCAATTAAGGCTTCAGACATACAGGCAATTCGCGGCTTTTGGCGAAGAGGCGCGAGACGCAATTGCGGCGGCAATGTATGACCATGTTATCAGGGGTCAAAAGTTTTCTACATTGCGCAATACGATTGCGGGTGTCCTGACAGGTCACACCGATGCACGCGGAAGACCTATGAGTTTATATGCAACCACTTTTGCGCATGATGCGGTGCATGACTTCCATAATGCGGTGACTCTAAAAAAGGCTGAGGATCTTAACTACACTCATTATTTATATGTGGGTGATGTGATCCAAACATCACGCCCCTTCTGTATAACCCGCGCTGGCAAGGTTTACACGAAGAGAACAATTGACTCATGGGATTCGATGCCATGGCAAGGCAAACGTGGCCCAGCTTTTCAATACCGTGGCGGATATAATTGTAGGCATCATTGGCGGCCTGTCAGAAAAGAATGGCTTGAGGATGAATTAGGCGAAGAAATTTCTCAAGAAGAAATTGTTGCGAGAATGGCGGCGGATGCGGGTGACGATGAAGCAAAACGAATTGCCGCAAGGGTTGACGCAAAGGAAAAGGAATTAAAGGAGTCAAGTGCGCGAACCGATGAATTGAAAACCAAATACTACGCCATGAAAGGCAAAAAGGGCAAAGAATTCACAAAGGAACGTGCCGCCTTGTATGCCGAATATAAAGAGGGCGTAGCAATGCGGAAAATCTTGCGTGCCGAATTAAAGGAATTGAAAGATGAATTGAAAGCCTATGGCGCGGCTGTTAAAAAGAAGGCAAAGCCAAAACCAAAGGCGGCACCGAAACCAAAGAAACCCGAATTGAAAGTAGTAAAAGGCGGAAAGCCTCCAAAGGTTTCGGGTGTCGATCCGCATGAAAGGCTTGCTGACCGTGGGGTCTATGGAATTGTGGATTTCAGCGAAGATGCTTATGATAATTTTATTGAAATGATTGTCAAACCTGTCGCTGATGCAGTTGAACACATGACCGGCTTAAGTCCATTAATTGCGGATGCTCTAAGTAGTCATCCAATAACACATATCAAATTTGTAAAGGATAAATATCTAGGCAAGCTTGCCGAAAGATGGAAGTCAACATTTGGAATCCATGGCGGAACGCGGATGGCGATTGCGGCTGATAATATGGTGCTTGAACGTAGTATTATGAAATTGACTACACCATGGTCTTCGTCAACATCCACACATGCCGCGCATTTACCGTCAATTACTTTTCGGCATGAATTCGGTCATCATGTTCACTCCATTTTATTTAAACGTTATGCACCACTAAACAAATTTGATGAGGCGTGGGATAATATTTGGAATAAACATGGGAAGTCATGGTGGGAAAGTAAAGTAACTAACTACTCGGCAACCAATGTCAAAGAGGCATTTGCGGAAGCATGGGCGATTCGCACAAGCAAACATTATCGAAAAGGTATGTTGCCAAAAGAGATCGAAGATTTTTTTGATAATTTATTTAAGGGTGAGATACCTGTAGTAAAACTTCCGCCTGTCAAAAAGGTGACGCTAAAAAAAGCGGCTGAAAGGCCGCCGCTAAACACTCGGCAGAAGCAAACAATTAAATTTGCCGATGATACAGGAAAATTGACTACTGAAAAAACAAGGCGCATTGCGGAATATTTGGGCATTGAACCGGAAGAGGTTCAGCAACTTGCACAAATGGTTGCTGACAATGCAGTTATTTCTGTACGTAGACAATTGCATTCGGCAACGGCGGCAAGTTATAAAGATATTTTTAAAAATGGAAAGTTTAAAAATCAATTTCAATTAGGAAAGAATGCTGGTTCAAGTAGTGGTTATCTCGGCCCATACAAAGGTTCTGGTCGTGACCGTTGGGAACGTGCATTATCAAATGGAACGTTGCAGAAAAATCCTGCCTACCGCAAAGTCAGTGATGGCGCGGATTTGCCTGCGGCTGTTGCGGGTGAAAGGCCGATTTACGGATTTCTACGTGATCCGATTCATCCGGGATCAGCTAGTCAATATGGAGATATTGAATTTGTACTACATGATAAATTCAAGGCAAATGTGACATTGACTAGTGGTAACTCTTCGGCAGTACATATCCCTGATGGTTTGGGAACGTTAGAAAATAGCGCACCTATATTGCGCCGACTTGCGGGATGGATACGTGGATCAAGAAGTATAGATGAGGCGTCGCGGTATGTTCGCCGTTTGCTTAGTGGTCAGGAGACATTGGGCGGATGGGCGGATGGTGCTTATTCATACGTAGAGGCGCAAGTCTATGGCGGCATCGATTTGGCAAGGGGTGATGTAGTAAAGATAATTGTTCACAAGTCTGATTATGGAAGTGGTCTGTCGCATATACGCCAATTGGCGGAACGGTACAACATTCCAGTGGAATTCTTATAATGGATTTAATTTGCGTTATAGATATTTCAGATGACTACATTTCTGGATGGGTAACAAATGAGGATCAATATCAATCCTTTGATGTGGTCAAAGGCGGCAAGATCAATATAGTCCATGAATTGCCGAAGCATCAATATAAAAGCTATTCTGACTTTGCGGAAATAATAGGGAAATTTAATCCCTACACTTTTTTCTTTCGTCAAGCGGTTTTAATTGATCCAGAAAATTTTGATGGAGTAAAAGCCGCATATGAAAAACATATTGCAATACATGGTGAAATATGATCGAGCAACCAAAATGTTCAATTCGGAAATGTAGGCATTTCCTTGGGGTGAAACAAGATAATGAGGAAGAGGAAACGGAAAGGGTTGTTTGCAAAGCCTTTCCAGATCGCATTCCAGAGGAGATTGCCTATGGCGAAAACCTTCATTCTGAACCATTGCCGGATCAAGGCAATGATATCATATATGAAAAGGAGTAAAAATGTATATCCCAGAATTCTTTGAAATTTATGAACTTGTGCCGAAGGATTTATTTGAAAAGTATGCCAAACAAAACAAGGTAGACAAACTTTGGCTGTTATTTGATGATCGGGTATTGATAACGGCTGATTTGTTGCGTCATCGTTTCGGAACCATTGTAGTCAATACGTGGCAATGGGGTGGTGACAGCACCTTGAGGGGTTTTAGACCTTTTGGCTCCGCGTTTGGCGCGGCTTTAAGTCAACATAAATTTGGAAGAGCTTTGGATTTGATTCCTGTCAAAGTGACAGCCGAAGAGATTCGTCAGGATATCATTGCAAACCCTGACCGGGAAGAGTATTCACTCATTAAGGCAATTGAAACTGACATCACTTGGTTTCACTTCGATGTAAGGAACCACAAACTTGCGGATGGCGGAATTTTCTATTTCAAACCATCGTAGTAATTGGATAATTACTACGAGTTTGTTGTAGTCATTTTGTGCTTGAAGCTATTGACTAGAGCGTTGCGGATGCAACAAAACTAATTACTACAAATGACCCCGGATGGGGCAAGGAGGCGGATGCCATGCCAGAACCAAAAGAGTGGAAAATCAAAATTGATGAGGAGTCAAAGTCACCTGTTTTTAGTGATGATGGAAAGCCAATTTACTTTGACCCGGATGGGAAGGAATTAGCACTTGACCCACCAGCCATGTATCAGAAGATAATTGATCTCGGTCTTGAAAATAAAAAGCACCGTGAATCAAACAAGTCATTGAGGACAAATCTTGATATCTTCGAGGGCATTGATGATATTGGCGAGTGGAAAACTAAGGCTGATGAGGCTTTGGAGAAGGTAGCTAATTTCAATGAAAAAGATTGGCTGGCCGCTGATAAAGTGAAGAAGTTAAAGGATGATATCAAAGACAGCTATGAAAAACAATTGACTCAACAGGCGGATGCCTTTAAGGAAAAAGAGGAGTCATTCGGCACGCGGCTGTCAAAAAAGGATACGCAAATTCGTGATCTTATGGTCAACAACAAATTTGCTACACATCCGCTTTTCAGTGGCACAAAACCAAAAACCAATGTACTACCCGCAATGGCTGTTGACCATTTTGGTAAACAGTTTAAGATCGAAGAAAATGAAAAGACCGGTGAACTATCTTTAATTGGTCATTATGCCAATGGAGATATTGTTTACTCAAAAGAGAATCCGGGTGACATTGCAGAATTTCGTGAAGCAATGAACCTGATTTTTGAGGCACATCCCGACAAAGATGCAATGATTCGCGGAGGTGCGCCCGGTACAGGATCTAGGGGTGGTGACGGTGATGGCGGCTTTGACGAAGATGATGAACTTAAAAAACTTGAAAAAGAATATGCCGCCGCAATCGAAGCAAAAGATGCAAAGAACAGTGTTCGACTTAAGAATGCTATCTTTGCATTGAGGCAAAAACGTAGAAGCGCGGCATAGCAACCATTTATAAGGAGTGAAATAAAATGGCTAACGTAAATGCTACCGCAACAACTTGGAATTGTCCTAACTACACTGGTGAACTTTACTTGATCGGCGCGAATCAAACGCCGTTCTTGAATATGATCGGTGGTCTTCAGGGTGGTGCCATCCGTACCGTTTCAGATTTCCAATTTCCGCTTGCTCAACCGTGGGCGTTGGAATCCGCCGCCCAACCTGCCGTCACCGAAACGGCATCATTGACTGCCCCGAATCCGTGGACTTATGTTCGTGATCAAGATGTTAACACGGTGCAAATTTTCCATCGGGCTGTCACGGTGTCTTATGCGAAGCAATCCGTTGTTGGTCAAGTCACGGCGGATGCTACAACCAACCTTGTAGATATTACAGGTGTGCAACCGGTTCAGAACGAAAGGGATTTTCAGATCTCCGCGCATATGCGTCAAATCGCGGTTAACACTGACTACACCTTTTTGAACGGTGCATATCAGCAAGCCACAAGTGCGGCTGTCGCGGCAAAGACTCGCGGTGTTATTACTGCATGCACCACCAATACGGTCGGTGCCGCCACCGCAACACTTGATAAGCCATTGGTTGATCAATTGCTTCGCACCATGGCGGCTAACGGTGCGGAATTTGTGAATCCGGTAATTTTTGTTAACGCATTTCAGAAGCAAAAGCTGTCGGATATCTACGGCTATGCGCCGCAAGATCGGAATGTTGGTGGTTATAACATCAATCAGATCGAAACCGACTTCGCCATTCTCGGCGTTGTTTGGGCACCGAACGTGCCTGCGGCAACGTTACTGATTGCGGATCTTTCCGTATGTTCGCCTGTTTTCCTACCTGTACCGGAAAAGGGTGTCCTGTTTTATGAGGAGTTAAGTAAAACAGGTGCGAGTGAATCCGGCCAGATCTATGGTCAGATCGGTCTTGACTATGGCCCGGAAGAATATCACGGAACCATCACGAATCTTGCGACTTCGTAAGCATCCTATTTTCGCGGTATTAGCGCGGTATTAGAATGTAGTAAACCTAAACAAACTAAAAAATAGGAGGTAGTAAAATGTCTTACGAAAAAGTCAAAAAGTGGATGGAAGAGAATCCGGGTGTCCATCCCAATATGCGCAAGTGGGCGGAAGGGGTCAATGCGTCAATTGGTGATTTTGTGACCACGACCACGACCACCAGCACCACGACCACCACTACAACCACCACCACTTAAAAGTGTTGTTGGGCTTAATGTAGTAAAGGAGTAAAACAATGGGTAAAAAACGAAAATTTTACAGGGCAACTTTGCCTACAATTGTATGGAACCCGAAAGAGGGTCGCGCCTTGGCTGAATTCGTTAACGGTCAATTTGAAACCGAAGATGATGAGGTCGCGGAAACGCTTAAGGATATCGGCTATCCAGAAGTAAAACTTGATGCAATTGATCCACCGATTTTGATTCCAGATCCAGTGCCGATAAGTCAGCCTGATGTAAAGGTAATGCCGCAAGGTATGACCGAAGCGGCAATGGCTATTAGGCAAGGAAGACAAGCGGAGTCAAAGAGTGTTGGATTTACTGTTGTTGGTGACTCGCTTGTGGATAGTGATAAAAGTAGCAATGAATCAGGCGGCAAAGATTTAAAACCCGCCGCCGCCGATAAACCCAAAAAAGCGGATAGTAAAAAGAAAACGACTACAGCCAAGGCAACAACCTCTAAATCAAAAACACGCAAGATTAAAAGGAGAAAAAAGTAAATGGCCGTCACTGAATACTCTACTGATGATGATTTAGTAAAGATTCGGCCTAACATCCTGACTTTGGGTGTGTCTGATTGGGAAGAGCAACACCGAGAAGCATTTTCGATTATCAATCGAGTGCTTATCTCCCGCTGGTATCGTGAGGTTGCGGAAGATAATGATGTGGATTGGCGCACAACCGAATTCGATCCAGAATTGGTTGACGTGGATCAATTACTACGATTGAGTTGCTACAAAACATTAGAGTTGATTTATATGTATCTTATGAAAGACTCACCCGAAGCGGATGGCTTTGAAAGGCAAATGGAACTCTTTGCTACAAAGTACAATAACGAATTGTCAGAATTGCTGGCATTGGGAATTAACTACGATTGGGATGATGATGATTCGTTTGCGTCAGATGAGAAATATCAACCGCGTCAACGAAGATTAGTAAGGTGTTAAATGCCGGAAGATATTACTACCGACCACACCATTGCTATACGCGGCCTTGACCGATTAATCAGAAGATTTGATCGGGCGCAAAGATATTTTCTGACAAAAGATCTAATGTCAGAAATTGCAAATTTTTTAATTGCGAAGATTCAATTGCGCACTAGTCAAGGGGTTGACGCTGGCGGTACGCCTTTTACTCCATACTCGCCGGGTTGGGCTTTATTCCGGCAGAAGACGGGCCATCCAACTGATAAAGTTAATTTGTTTTTTCATGGCACCATGATGAGTAGTATGACTTTCAGTGCTACAAAAGATACGGCAAGGATTTTCTTCTTGCCAACCACTGGCAAACCTTATAGATATGAAACGAAAAGCGGCGAACGGCGGGAGCGAAAACAAAAGATTACTTCCGCACAAAAAGCCTATTTTCTAAATGAGGATCGCAGATTTTTTGCGATATCCGCAAATGAGCAACAACAAATCTTGGATATGGTTTCCGAACATCTTCGCAATTTAATTTTTACGGATGCGGGAACTGATTAAGGAAGTAAAATGGCTGAAAACAGCAAGCGTGAACAGATCATTTTGTATGTAGTAAATCTGTTAAAAGAGATTTCATCGATTGGCACCGTGGTCAGAAAAATGCAAGCTTATTCTGATCTTGAATCATTTGCCTTGCCGCAATTCCCTGTAGCGGCTGTAGTTGGGCGGTTGCCTGTACCCGGGCCAAAGGTTTCGGGTCGCAAACCTGGTGGTGTAGAAATTATTCAATCGTCTCTTGCTGTAGATATTTTTGTTTATATTCAAGATAATGTAAATCCCGATACAGCAATATCTACAATTGCTGATGATATTTGGGTAAAACTCTATGCGGATCAAACCAAGGGTAATCTAGTCATTTCGACTACACTGGAACTCGATGAAAATCATGCTTATTGGGAGCCATTCGTGGCTTTCAAGTTAACTGATAATTCAATCTATGTGCATGATACAGGAGGCATTTAATCATGGCAACTCCGCATAATGTTCAAAATTACGCAATCGGCAAAGGCATTCTCTACATTGGCGAATGGTCAGGAAATACTCCGCCAACAGATCCGGCGGGTTATGTAGATATGGGCAACTGTACTTCGCTTGAGGTCGAGCCGACTTTGGAACGTCTTCCGCATTATAGCTCCAGATCAGGGTTTAGACAAAAGGATAAAAACCCTGTCATCCAAACGGAATATGCGGTTCGTTTTGACTTGGATGAACCCGCCGCAATTAACCTTAATAAATTCCTTATGGGAACGAAGGCAAGCAATGTAGTAAAAGCCTTGACCGAAACTGATAAGGAATATGCGTTGAAGTTTATTTCCGATAATCCGATCGGGCCGAATCAGATTTGGCGTTTTTGGAAAATGACTTTATCTCCAAATGGCCCGTTTCAATTGATCGGTGAGGAATACATGGTTATGAGTTTTGCGGGTGAAGGTTTGTCTGACTCCGCGAACCATGCGGATTCACCGTATATCACCATAACTTATGCAACCACAACCACGACCACCACCACAACCACTACAACTTAATAGCGGTTTTGTTGGTAGTAAAAGTGAATGGGAGAAAAATATGCGAAAGACGCATTCCTTTAAAATCGAAGATTATGATCGGTCGTTTGAGGTTTATGAATTGACGATACGGCAAATCATTGATCTAATGCAAGATGAGAAGATAACTGATAACTTATCGCTTAATGCGTTTAAGGAGTATTTCGGTGAGGCAATACTACCCGCAGTAACAAATGTTTCAATCGATGATTTGATCGATATGGCTCCAAGTGATATAAAAGTTATTTGGGATAAATTTCAAGAAACAAATAAAGTTTTTTTCGGAGCCGCCCGACAGTTGGGATTAGAGGAAGTGATACACAACTTGCGTCGGGCGATCATCGAAGACTTTTCAAAACTGCTTGTACCCTCATTGAGTCAGGACATATCTTCGTCTTAGATTATGGGTATTCGTTCTTTATCGATGCTTTGAATGAACACGAATTAATCAAATTCGACAAACAGAAGCAAACAGCTATTGCTGTTAGAACCGCAAGATTTGCGGATAAGCGGCAATGGCGATTATACTTGAGAAGAAAAGGATAAGCGAATGCCCAGTAGTGAAACTTTAGAAATATTACTTCGCCTAAAAGATGCGGCATCTAAAGGTTTAGATGAAGTAAATGCTGAATTAAAAAATACACAGAAAACAGCATCTTCAGCAGATCTTGAGTTGGCACAACTCCAACAGGAAATGCGAAAGCTTGGTCAACGTGCCGACAAAGTAACAAGCGATATTGATGATCTTAATAGGTCAGCCGCAAGAACGGCAAAGACTTTTGCTACGTTGCAAAGGGCTGGAAGTTTAATGCGCCGTGGCATTCGTGGTGTATCAGGTGCTATCTTCTCACTAAAAGGCGCATTTGCTGGTCTTGGCGTAGGTTTACTTGCAAGATCTTTTGTTCAAGCGGCATCTTCTGCCGAACAATACAGAACGCGGTTAACTGTAATTTTAGGTAGTCAAGCAAAGGCAAATGAGTTATTTCAGTCGATGGCTGAATATGCTTCAACTGTATCTTTTGAATATCAAGATATAATTGGTTCCGCAACGCAACTTGCCGGTGTTTTGAAAGGCGGAACAGCAGAAGTTGAAAAGTATATGCCAATTATTGCCGACCTTGCCGCAACAACAGGTCTAGGAATTCAAGAAACAACTACACAAGTCATTCGTATGTATTCGGCTGGTGCCGCGTCAGCCGATCTCTTCCGCGAACGTGGTGTTCTTTCCATGCTCGGCTTTCAAGCGGGTGTTTCTCATTCAGCAGAAGAAACCCGAAAAAAATTAATTGCCGCATTTGAAGATCCGCAATCCAAGTTTGCGGGTGCATCAGCCGCACTTGCTAGAACTTGGGGAGGTATGCTTTCCATGCTGAGTGATTCATGGTTTCAGTTTAGAAACCTAGTTATGGAAGCGGGTGTCTTTGACTTCATTCGAGCCGCATTATCTACATTCCTTGAATACATTAAACAATTGAGAAAAGAGGGTCGCCTAGATCAGTGGGCAAGGTCAATGGCGGATGGAGTTATTACGGCACTTGAAGGAATTATAAAAGCCGTCGCACTTTTGGTGGATTCTTTCAGAGGTTTGCAGTTAATATGGAATTCATTAAAAGTTGGTTTCGGTTTATTTGCTAAAGTCATAAACTTAGGAATGGCGGGTGTTTATGACATTGTGGATCAAGTTAGAGTGAAGTTACGTGAATTAGGTGTTGACGCACAAAAACTTGGTAGTATTTTAAAATACCTACCTGGAACTCAATCACTTGGTCTTATGCTCGAAGGCCTTGAAATGTCTAATGTTGAAATAGGCAAAATGGGTGATCATTTAAGGAATCAGGCGCAATGGTGGGATGATGTTGTAGAAGAAAGTAGTAAAGAGTTATCCGTTTTGTCTGAAAAGGAATCTGCATGGTCAAGAGTTAATACACTACTTGAAAAGATCAGAGCAAAGGCGGCTGAATATAGAGCAGAAGCGGAAAAAGCGGGAAAGGCACCCGGGCAAGCAAGAATACAATTGACTCCTGAACTTGGAAGATTTGATGCTTTAAAAAGTGAATTGACTCGCCTCAAAGCCACGACAGCTACGGCTTTAACGGAACTAGGTATTTTCTATGAGAATAGTAAAATATCACTTGACAAATACTTCAATGAACGTCTTGACTTATTGACTACCGGATATCAAAAAGAACGTCAGATATTGAAAGCACAACTTGAAACACTTGGCGTCGAAGATCCTAAAAAACGTCAACAGCAACTAGACAAAATTTTTGTTTTGGATCAGAAATATGAGCAAGACAAAATGAAGTTATTAGAGGAACGGCGCAAGGCGGAAATCAAGGCGGCTCAAGATGTTAGAGCAATTCAAGAATCATTAGCTACAATACGATCAAGAATAATTGCGCCAGCCGATACGGAATCAAGGTTTGCAGAAGAACGTGCCGCAATGGAACGTGCCCATGCCGAAGAACAACAGCAATTGATTACACACAAAGCATCACTGGATCAAATTGAAGAAGCACATCGTTTGCAACAATTGGAAAAAGATAAACTTGCAGCGGATCAAAGACAACAGGTTCTCGATATGTATTTAGAGGGGGCAATGACTAGTATCGGGTACTTGAATGAAGCATTTGGTGATTTGTATGAGGCAAGCGGTCAACAGATAAAGGAATTCTTTTATCTACAAAAAGCGGCGGCAATTGCGCAAACGGTTATTCAAACATATCAAAATGCGGTACTCGCATATCAGCAAGGTTTACAAATTCCGTATGTAGGCATTTATCTTGCGCCTATCTTTGCGGCAACGGCTGTCGCGGCAGGTATGGCAAAGGTTGCGGCAATTGCTTCACAATCACTGGCTGAGGGTGGGAAGGTGCGAACAGGTAAAGTCATTCGTCTTGATGACTACAGGCAAGGTGGCGGAAAAATCAAAGGAACATCTCCACACCCAAAGGCCGACAATGTTACTATCAACGCAACGGCGGGTGAATTTATGCATCCTGTCAAGTCTGTCAAATACTACGGTGAACGTGCAATGGAATTGATTCAGAAAAGAAGAATTCCAAAAGAGGTATTTGAGGGATATGCCCATGGTGGTACTGTTTTCAAACGTAGTGAAACTGTGATCAAGGGAGTACAACGATTAGCCGATGGTGGTATGGTTTTAGGTCATAGCCCACAATCCACTTCGGATAATATCACTATAAATGCAACGGCGGGTGAATTTATTCACCCAGTTGATGTAGTAAAACATTATAGTAGAAGGGGCATGGAAGCAATTCGGCAAAAGGTCATACCGCGTGAAGCAATTATGAATTTTGCGGCGAACATTAGACCGCCACAAACGAATTACTCCTATGCGTTTCAAACAGGTGGTGCTGTTGGTGGGGTGGATGGTCAGAAACCAAAGGAAAGTGGCCAGAATATTAATGTAGTCAATGTAGTTGATCCAAATATGATGGATCAATATGTTTCGACAACCCATGGGCAAAAGAACATTTTAAATGTAATTAGTCAAAATTCTTTTGCGGTAAAACAAATTTTAGCGGCGGAGTAAAATATGTCATATTATAATACAGGTACGGTCACGGCGTTTGCGGGTGCGTCAGGTTTACTACAAACCATTTTGGGTCAAATACTTGGTACTGAAGTAACAGGTGAAAACCTTAGTGGAACGGGTGCGGCATGGTCGGGCACACTTGCCAATTCGCCAGTTGGTTTAGGTCGGTTGATAATTAACTACGCTTTTTCATCGACCAATTATGAGGGTGTAGATGATGGGTCTGGAAATATTACAGGTACAAATATATCTTCCGGCTCAATTACATATTCGACAGGTGCCTACAGTATTACGTTTACAGGCACGCCTGATGCAACACCCACGGCTGACTACATATATGGAAATGAGGGTCAGGATTGGCGGCAGGAATTAAATCGAAACACAAGAGATAATCAAGGTGCTGGTTATACAGAAGTATGTTCACCCTGTAAAGAGGTAGTAATTTCCAATACAGGATTGTCAGGGCAAGAGGCAGTCATTGTGGGAATTCGTGAATGCTATTATGTAAGCGCAAATTTTTATGTTTGGGATTTGAATGGATATACTACATTCAATGATTCTGGTGAATGGGATCAGAATTCCGCATGGCATAATATGGATGCCTACAGTGCTACTTATAATAGCTTTACAGAACACCCACATTTACCACTCGTAGATGATACAATGAGTTATTGGGTTTACTCCAATCAACAAAGAATTGTTGTGGTTGTCAAAGTGTCTTCGAATTATGAGATTATGTATCTTGGTTTTGGAAGACGTTTTGGCAATCCCGGTGATTATCCGTTTCCGCTATTAATTGGCGGAACCACTACAAGCACATATCTTTACTCCGAAACATCATATTATCATCTGTGGCCTTTGGGTAGTTATAGACAAAACAATAGTCTAAATGTTTGGATTATAGATCCGGGTACAGGCATTTGTGCATGGGAGGGAAGTTTTGGACAAAACAATGGCCCGATTATATTACCTTACGATGCATGGAGTAATCAAGGTGCGCTTGCCCCAACAGAAAACGGTGAAAGGTTAATGACACCTGTTTACTACACGCCATATGATGATACAGGATCAGTGGTATGGTTTGATTTAGATGGAGTATATCATATAGCGGGTACCGGTATCCAGAGTGAAGATCACGTTAACTATGCGGGTGACAGATATCGGATTTTTCAGAATTGTCATCGAACAACTTATTATGACTACTGTGCAGTTTTAGAGGGTGCGGCTGTTTCGACAACCACAAGTACTACAACCACAAGTACTACAACCACAACGACTTAAAAGGATGAAGTAAATGACACTTGTAAATTATTCGTATCATGCAAATCCATCAAGCCATCATGATGTTTTGGCGAAGTTAAAAACATTTGCAGAGGCAAATGGTTGGACAAGCAATTACTACAATAATCAAAATAAGATATGGGGTGCAACAGGATCTTCGCCGCCTTACGGATGGATAAGTGGTTCTGAATCTCATTTGTCACTTTCATCTACAGGTTATGGTTCAAATGACTTGCATATGCGTTTTAGGTGTGAGGCAACGGGTAGTGATCCATCGGCTGAAATATGGTGGATGAGTGGTATAAATCCGGGTACAAGTACTACCCCTGATGGTAGTAGTTCAACGGAACCTCAGTTACAAAATAGCTATACTAGTCATCTTAGACAGAAAATATATTTATCTCCCGGAACGATGAGTGCTGTTTGGTTCTTTGGCAATGCAAGGTTTGTAATGATAGCACTTGCAATTGATACTTCGTTTATGTGCTTTATGCACTTTGGTATGCCGGAGATGTTTAAAACAAATAGTACAAATACTTTTTATCGTTGTAATACGGGGCATCATTGGGATAGTCCTACATTTTCAAAGTGGTATGATGCATTTACATATCCGACAAGATGGAGATTTCCACATGAATATAAAGGGAATATAACATATCCCTCATCATGGGATGTTGCGGCGGGTAATAATCATCCGACTTGGCATTGGAGTACAGCTTGTAATTTACAAGCTGAAGGTCAGGCGACCCCAGGTTATTTTAATAACTGCATTGGTGCGATAAAATTAAATCCATGGACGGGAAAAAGAACGATGATCAATCCAGTTGTTTTCCTACAAAGAGAAATTGATTCTGTTTGGTTTCCTGTTGGTTACTGGCCGTGGTTTTATACTCCTTTTGGTGGGTTGGGTTTTGGTGACACATTAACATATGGTTCTGAAGAATATTTGGTTTTTCCAGATTACTTCTCTACAAGAACTAATGGCATTGCATTTAGGGTGGTTTAATGGGTACAGTAAATGGTATCGTTGTAAGTGATCGAATGCTACCTAATCACGCATCAAATTGGGTGCCACCTGGGACCAGAAGCACTAGTCTTGAATTGTTTTTGATAGCAAACAGCCCTAGTGATTATGATGCAATGCTTCCAATTCGTGTTGGTCAAGGAATGACGGATATAGCAAAGACCCGCGACGCTATACTACATTTTTCATTTGGTGATGAATTTCTATTTTGGAGAATTTGGTATGAACCCGCGACTATCGATGCTGGTTTTATAGTGGAGAATAAAGAATATGAAATTAAAGTTTGGAATGCCTACTTAGATGTAACGGCATCAATTACTGCTGTAAGTGGCGTTGCCACTGATGGTACAACTATATCTCATGATTCACTACCAATTAGTATCGGTAAATTTGGTGATGAACAACTTATATTAACTGTTTTAGGAGAAGGGCCGCCTTTACAATCAACGATCTATACAGTAACAGTTAATTCGGTTGACTATACTACTGAAATTGAAGGCATCCGTGTTGTGCCTGTACCATGGGAACCTGATTGGGATAGCAAGGTTAATATAGAAATGCATTTTACAACAGCACTGCAAAGAAATAAATACTTTGTGGAACAACGCCGACCGTTGAGATATACTCCATATTATAAGTTTGCTTTTCGTATAATAGCGGAAGGCCTGTCGGCTCAAAAAATGAAGCAAACAATGTCTTATGGGCATGACAAAGTTTTTGGTATTCCTGTCTTCACTGAACATGCATATCCAGCGTCAGATTTTAATTCGTCAACCACAATAACTACATCAAATGATTTGACAAATCTTTGGAATCTGAATAATCAGGCTGAATATATAGTTATTATTGATCATACTACATTGCAAGCTGAAATCAAAGAAATTGATACTGTGAATGCAAACTCAATTGAATGTGCGGTTGCGGTCAGTGACACTTTTACTTGGCAACGGTGTATTGTTTATCCTGTAGTAATGTGTACGGCAGAGGGCACTTCTGTTAACCCTCAATCTGATAGTGTTTTTTATGGAGATTTTAGAATGATTCAATATGAACGGGCAACAGGAGTATAAATGGCGGATAGCTTAGAAGATTTAGGCGGATATGATTTGTTCCCGATTGAACCCAATTGGGCCGTTACACCTAAAGGAGATCTTGATCTTGCAAAAGAACTTATTAACTATCCGGGTACAGTATCGCAGTTAATTGGCTTTACTTATGATGTTCCCGAAGTATGGTCATTTGGTTTTAGTCCAGATAAAGATGAAGAATATGACCTCATCAATTTCTTTGTTGGTAAGTATGGTCGCACTGGTGCCTTTTGGATGAAGTTACCGCATACTGAATTTACTTTAACTACAACCGCATTAAGTGGTTCAACTGAATTAAGAGTTGAAAGGAATTTAGCGGAGAGGCAATATCAAGGGTATGAAAGAGTTTGGATAGATATGCATACAGGTGATATCTTAACAAGGGAAGTAAATGATACAACAGATGAAACAACTTATTTATCATTGTCTTTAACTACATCCCTTGATAGAGATATCACCTTAACAAATCACTACAAAATTTGTCGGTTATTGTTTTGTCGTTTTGATGAAGATGCTTTGATAATGAATTATAGTCAGGATTACTACCCGCAAATAACTATTTATGTTCGTGAACTAGTAAAGGAATATCCGTGACACTTAGTACAGAATATACAGAAGCAGAAATGCAGGGTTTGCCGGAAATGTATGATTTTGTATATGCTGGCAACCATGAACGATATACTACCTGGCCGGAAGATATTGTGTTTCTTGGAACAACTTTTCAGACCGCACCAATAAAGAGGTCAGGTTTTACTTTTGATAAAGAATTCTCTTCTGTTAGATGCACTATTAGTGCGCCTGTAACAGCAGGGTTTGAGAGGTTTGTAACAAATACACCTTTAGAACCAACAACATTGACTATCTACAGAGCATTAAAGTCGGATCTAACAGATTATAGCATTCTCTTCGTTGGATTGATTTTAACTGTTGGGTTTTCAAATAGGATTGCACAAGCAATTTGTGAAAGTAACTCCGGAATTTTAAATCATGAAACTCCACGTATAGTTTATCAAAGTTATTGCAACCATGAAATTTTTGATGCGGGTTGTGGACTTGACTACACGGCATATATTGTCAATGCTGTTGTAACAGTTAGTGGAAGCACTTTGTCAAGTGCCACTTTTGATACTTATGATGATGGCTACTTTAATATTGGACGTGTTCAATATGGTGCGGATGAACGATTGATAACTGATCATACGGGAACTGATCTAGAAATTCATATGCCGTTTGATTCAACATTGGTTGATGGTTCATCAGTTGTAGTATATCCCGGTTGTGATGGCAAGCCTGATACGTGTAGAGTATTTAATAATTTTGAGGATCACTTCTTGGGGTTTCCATATATACCAAGTAAAAATCCGGTTTACTGGGGAGTATGATGGTTCCTGCATTTGCTGAAGATAAACTTTGGGATAAGATGATCCCTATTATGCAGTCATGGCTCGGTACACCTTATAGGCATATGATGATGGTGAAGCAAAGGGGTGCTGATTGCACATTGTTTCTGGCCGCCTGTTATCATGAAGTTGGTTTGATGAAAAAACTTGAAAGGCCGGATTACTACCCAAAAGATTGGAATGTTCATACAAATGAAGAAATGGTAAAAAACAGTTTAATTTATCATTTGGATAATCATCTTGCAGATGGCTACACGTCAATCACTTTGAAAAAATGTGAAATAACTACAGATGATTTTTTTCGTGGTGATTTGCTTGGTTTTAAAACACCACGTAGCAAATGCACGAACCACACGGCTATGTGGCTGGGGAAGAGAAACTGGATGGTTAATAGTATAAACTCAATGGGTGTTTGTGAGATTGAATATAACCGCGCATGGAATCGATGTTTGACTACCGTGTGGCGAATAATAATTGAGGAGAAATAAATGGGTCTTGTTTATGCCTTAGTTGCGGCTGTAGTAATTATCGGTGGTTTAGTATTGGCATCGGTGCTTGCCAAAGGGCAACAACCCGATATGTCTCCAGCATCAACTGATGACCTAAATATAACTCAAGCCTCTGAAGGTGCTGTTGTACCAATAGTTTATGGAAGAGTAAGAATTACTGGAAATATTATCTGGTATGGTAATTTAAAATCAAAAGAAGTAAAAGAAAAGTCCGGCGGCAAAGGTGGGAGTAGTGAAGTTGTTGTTGGATATCGATATTGGCTAGATATATGGCAAGCTGTTTGTCGTGGGAAAATAACTTGGATTGAAACATACGTGCAAGATGATTTGGAAACTGTATCAGCAGAAGTGACTCAAGAGAATGATGGAACCGAAGAAACTTTTCCTACATATCCTGGTGCTGATGCAAATAAATTGCCGGGTGTTGCTCATGTATTTTACAAGCAAATGCTACTTGGTGATAACAATACTGTTGTGCCAACTATTCACTATGTTGTCGAAAGAGATTTATCTTCGGCAGGTGTAACAAATCCAACACTTTCCAATGGAGCAAATGCACATGCAATCATCTATGATATTTTACTTGAGGCGGGTGCTTTACCTAGTCAATTTGATCTGTCTTCATTCAATGCGGCTGGCACATATTGGTATAACAAAGGATATGGGCTTAATATCCAATTTAAAAAACAATCTAAAGCAAAAGAAAAGATCTCCCATGTGTTAGGTATGGTTGGTGGCTCCTTTGGTGTTGATCATGAAAACAAATTTAGATTGAAAGCATTTGATGAAAATGACACTTATGTTGATACTTTTGATACAGAGGATTGGGGTGATTTTAATTTCCAGCGAAGAACTTGGTATGATACCTACAATGAATTTCGTGGGAACTTTATTGATGCGGATCAGGATTGGAGTCAAAGAACCGTAATTGCTCGAAACCCCGCAAATGCGGCATTGCAAGGTAGGAAAAAACCATTATCAGTTGACTTGACTGCTTTCCGTGATTTAGATACAGCAAGCAAACGCTTGTGGGAAATTATGAAAAAGGAAAGTTATCCTTACGCAAGGATAACAGGTTCAACTACACTTAAGTTTTGGGAAGTAAATGTCGGTGATATTGTTAGAGTTAATAATAGTGAATATAATATTGCGGATGCAGATTTTAGGATCACTGAAAAAAATGTTACGGAAATAGATCAAAATAAACTAACTTGGGAAATGGAGCAATTCAGTGAAACATTATTTGATGCTAACTATTCGACAGGTGGAGAACCCGGATGGATACCAATAGATACTTCGCCTGATGCACTTGTTTATCAAGGTTATTATGAACTTCCATATAATTCATTGACAGGTTCAGATAGAGTATATTTACTACTTGCGGCGAGAGTTAATAGTTTTGAGGATGGATGGGAAGTAATATTTTCAACCACTGGATCTGACTATACAAGCAAGGGTGACTTCAGCGGGTGGTCACAATATGGCACGTTAGATGAAGCATATACTGTAAACACCTATACTATCGATGATGAAATTGGAATTCTTTATACGCCATATCGTGATGATCCAATATTTGAGTCGTTAAGCCGTGGCGATTTGTTTGCTACACATAGATATGCATTGATGGGTAATGAGATCGTCAAGTTTCAAACGGTCACGGCAGAGGGGGCAAGTAGTTATCGTTTGACAGGAGTAATTCGTGGCTGTCTAAACACAACGCCATCAACACATAACAGTGGTTCAGCCATTTGGCTTTTCAATTTTGGAGTTGGTAGTATTTTAACCGGTGTAACATCATCAGATTTTTACATGAAGTATTTGCCTTATCATGGTGGGTCAAAAGTTGCGGAATCTTCCGCAACTGCAATGCATGTTACTACAGTTTATAACCGAGCGCAACAGCCATGGATACCGATGGCAATTAAAGCCGAGCGAAGTGGTTCATCTGTTATCTTGACCATTTATACTACAACGCAATTCTATGATGGTTCTGGTAAATTGGCGGCGGATGCACAAAATGACTACACGCCGATCAGTGTTGATGATACCTTGGAAGTGTATGATTCAGATGAGGGATCAGGTGCAAGTCAATTTTTGACTACAGGGCACGATACAAGAACTAAGGCTGGCGCATTCATTTATTATGCAAGACAAGTGAATGGTTCATATCAATCTTCGTGGGTCAGTGTATCTGTTGACACCACAGATGGCGAGTATTGGAGTTAATTAGTGGCAAAACTTTCACCAACATTACTACAAAAATTGGGGTATGGCACTCAAGCATGGAATGAGATCATGGAGAGAAATACACGTTTGCTCAACGATGTATTGCTCTATGTCGATGGCATGATTGATACCAATATTACTTCGCTGGCAAATAATGATATGTTGGTGTGGGATCAGCCGACACAAAAATTTATTAATGTGCCGTATAATACTATTTTGCCTGTAACCACAACCACTACAACCACTAGTACTACATCAACTAGTACAACATCAACTAGTACAACATCCTCATCGACAACCACCACAACGTCAACGACTACAACAACCACCGTGGCGGCGGCTCAAATGCTGATTTTCTATAACATGGAAGGTACGACCACCACAACGACAACAAGCACAACAACGACAACAAGCACAACAACTACATCGGCTATTGGTGGTCAATTCTTAATTGCGGCGGGTACAGATGATGGGCGTTGCTATTCGGGTGGCACAAATTATAGTAATACATCCGCTAATATCTACATGGGTAAATATTCATCTTTTGCAGTATATGGCTTCTTTAGATTTGATAGTGTCACTATTCCAGAGGGGGCAACGATTCAAAGTGCCTACATGAAAGTCACGGCACAAAGCACAAAAGAAACAGGCAACCCGAATGTAAATATCTACTTTGATACAGCAAAGAATCCAGATGCCTATGCAAATGCTACTGAGATAACAGGTGCAAGTCTTACTTCTGCTGTCAATTGGATACCGCAAGGTTATTGGTATGATGGCGAAGAATGGTACACCCCACAATTAAAAACAATTTTGCAAACTATTATTGATGCCGCCAATTGGCAATGTGGTGATGCAGTAATTGCGCAAATTAGAGACAATGCTTCTGGTTCTTGGGTATATAGAGATCTATCAGCATATGAACATGCATCCGCCGCCGAAGTGGTTGAACTGCATGTATGGTACACAATGCCTTATGAGGATTTGACTACATATGATGAAACCGATAGTGCGGGTGATCTGACTAGATATCTACATACGGCAACATTTGATACCATGCAACGTGTTGCGAATAGTTGGATTTCAGAAGATCATGGCGCGGGTAACTTTGGTGATTTCCATGTAAAATTTGAGGCTGAAATAACTGCATCTGATACCGATGGTTTTGTGATGGTTTGTGCTATCTCTAATAGCACTGGAACCTATCAGGATATAGATAATTCAAATAATGGTTTTACTGTTTCAATATATAACAACGCTGGCAATTTAACAATAGAACTTTTTGATCCTTATAATGCGGTAACAGATACATATGTGGGAAGTGGAACAACAGGTCATTGGTATTTTAATTTCTATCGAATAGGTAGCAATCTGTATCTTGATATCTTTTCAGATGAATGTAGGGAAACGTTAGTTGATAGCCTAACAACTATTTGTCACACCACGACATTGAGATATTTAGTTGCGGTTGGAAGTAGGGATGCATCTGGAACAGCAACGATATCAGGATACACAAAGAATTTCTATATCAGAAATGTGGATAACTACACAACGACTACAACAACAACGACTACAACAACAACGACAACAACTTAAAGGTAGTAAATGGCAATTAAATTACCAGATCAGCAAGCCAATTACAATGCATTAATTTTTGATGCAACACAAACAGCTACAAAGACAGGTGTGTCGTTAGGATCATTTGCACTTGACTTTGATGGTACTGATTTTGTGCGAACGAAGTCATTTCCAAGTGAATTGAATAACAACATGGCAATATCATTTTTTGTTCGCTTCGATACGGTGCCAACAGATTCGGTCAATCGGCCTTTGGTTGTTTGTAGTAATTCGGATGGAACCAATAGTGGCATCGGTTTGGTGAAGGTAACAGGTGCCGCAAGGGTGCATATAACTAGATCGGCAAGCGGCGGCGCGGGTGCATATGAGGTAGATGATCAGGCAACGGCAGGGTCAGGCTTTGCCGTATCAGCAACCACTTGGTATCATATGGTTGTGCAGAAAACAACTACAAATTTTGAGTTGTGGGTTAATGGAGTAAAAGAGTTGGATCGGGCTGGATCCTTTGGGAACGCGGATGCGACAGGCTTTGATGGTGTAGTCATAGGGGGCAAGGCTGACAACACCAATGGCATTGATGGAAGAATCGATCATGTAAAAATTTATACTCTTGGTGGTAGTGGTGGCTTGACACAACAGGAAATTTATGCGCTTTACTATGAGGGATTTACAACCACAACAACTACAACCAGCACAACGACAACAAGCACAACAACTACATCAACCGCGCCTGATCTTTTAGCACCGCACACTTGGACTGATTATACCAGAAATAATCGAACTGTCAGCGCAGATTCTGAATATGTTACGCTAAATGCTTGGAAGGCATTAGATGGACAAATTGGCTCTAGTCAATATTGGGTCGGTGAGACAGGTGGTGGTGTTGGTTGGTGGAAAGTAGATTTTGGTGTAAACCGCGCCGCAAAGATACAAGTTGTAGGATATCAGGTAAACAACCTATCTGAAGAATATAGGGCACCAAAAGACTTTACAATTCAAGGTAGTAATAATAATTCCGATTGGTACACTTTAAAAACATTAACAAGTGAGCCTAGTTGGAGTAATGGTGAAAGAAGAAATTACTTTGTCGATTCGACAACCTATTATCGATATCATAGAGTTGATATAACTGACAATCACGGTGATCCTAGCTATGTGCAATGTGGTGAAATTTATTGGTATGGTTCATTAATCACACAAACGACTACAACAACAACGACTACAACAACAACGACTACTGTAACAGTGCCTCAATATGCTTGTGCGTGGGATCCAGCGAATAAAGATGCATTGGTTGGATTGAGCAACGGCAATGTTGATGCAACAAGAATAACTTCAACCAGTCAATGGAAAGGAGTAATTTCTAAACCTTATGTTGTCAATGGAATGGGTACAAGTAAGTTTTACTTCGAAGTTGAACCAATTACTATGGGTGATGGCAACATAATAATTGGTATAGGAAATGAGAATGCGGTTCCATCCACGTATCCGGGAAGCGATCAGTATGGCTGGGGTTATCGTGGACAAACAGGTGAGAAATATCACAATGGATCGAACATATCATTTGGTTCTTCATATACAGCTGGAGATAGAATTGGTGTAGCAATTGATGTTAATGATATTGATAGTTCTACAGGTAAAATTTGGTTTGCAAAAGAAAATGTATGGCAAGGAAGTGGTTCTCCTGATCCCGCGAGTGGCACGGATCCAGCGTTTGACGATGTTGATGGTAGTGAAATATATGCGTTTGTCGCCGCATATGCTTTGAATACCAAATGGCGATTATACCTACATTCCAGTGATTGGGATTATACTCCGCCAACAGGATTTGGTGGAATGCCTTGTGATGATGTTTGGCCGACAACAACTACAACCACAACAACTACAACCACCACGACAAGTACTACAACTGTTACAATGCCGCTATACAATTGTAGTTTTGATCCTGTTGACATAGGTAGTAATATCACTTTATCAGATAGAAATAGAAATGCTAAAGCAACAGGATTTGGTTGGAAATCAGCGGTTAGCAAGTACTTCACGGCAAAGGGTGCATTTGGACAAAATAAATTTTACTTTGAATTTTATGTAGATAATCGTGCTAATGAATTATTGTTAGGTATTGGCAACGAAGATTTTATTGTATCAAATTATGTTGGTCAAACCAATGATTCATGGGGTTATCATACTACAGGTGTTACCTATAACACCTCAAGTTCGAGTTTTGGAAGTACCTACACAACGGGTGATGTTATTGGTGTAGCAATTAATTTAGCTACAAATAAAATATGGTGGTCGAAAAATAATACATGGCAAGGTAGTGGTTCGCCTAATCCCGCAACTGATACGGATCCAGCATATAGTAATTTGAGTGGAGATAAGTTTCAAGCGGCGGCGGCGCTTTACAATACTAATGATGAAGTTACAATTAGATTATCTTCGGATGAATGGGATTATTCGCCACCGACTGGATTTGTTGAGTTTGCTTGTTTGGATATTACTACAACAACGACAACAACTACAACCACAACAACTACAACCACAACAACTTAGAGGAAGAAATGACAGTATTATCTCCAAGTGGTTTAGAAACAGATACATACAATCAAGCCGATTGGTGGGCGTTGTATAACAGAAATGTTGAATTGCTTAATGCGGTACTTCTCAAGATACAGGCATTGCAAGATGTTAAAACGGATAAGCTTAAAGACAATAGCTTCTTATATTGGGATAGTGCAAAATCAAAATGGGTTGTAGGAATTTATCCATAAAGGAGTAAAATGGCTTATTATGCATTATCAAGTGGTTTAAGGTATTGTGATATTGGGTACACCAATTGGCGCACTGATGTAGTAAATTATAATTGGACGGTATTGAATAATACCCTATTGAAATTTACAGCATTGTTGGATACCGACACAACAGGTTTGACGAATGGAGATATTCTTGTTTATAAATCAAGTAGTCAAAATTGGGAACGTAAGGCACTTGAGCCGGGATATCACCATATATCTACAACGACCACAACAACTACAACCACCACGACAACAACTAGTACTACGACGACGACATGACACAATTGCTAAAACCTGAAGTTATTGTTGAAATTTTCAAATTTACACCTGCTGTGGTTGCGCTATTGACAGTGATCTACCTTATGTATCGAATTATTGTGAAAAAGGATGAGACTATCAGCAAATTGGTAAATGGAAGTCAAGCTGACATTGAGAGACAATCCAAAATGGTTACTCTTCTTGAAATCCTAGTGAGTCGGGGGCAAAAAAGGGAGGATTAATGGAAATGAGTTTGCTTGACAAGGTTTTTCGTTTTCGGGTTTTCTCCCGTCTAGTCAAAAGCATATTTGATGCTGAAACTGTTCAAGTAAATCAGGAAATAATACGAAAGGATTTAGATGCCCGACTTGATGTAGTTACACGTGCCACGCTTAATGGCGAAGACGATTGGTTTTTAAGGTTGGTAAAAAACGATCCAAAGTGTGTCTTGGATGTAGTAAAGGAGTGTAATAAAAAATGAGTGGATTGATTGACTATACAACGTGGGTATATATAGTTATTGCCTTTATATCTACATATGGGCTAGGCCTTTTTGGATGGTGGTGGTGGAAGATGGGAAAGGCCACGGAAATTTATATCTACATTACTGTAATGTTTCTTGGCATTGGAATATCTTCCGCAATTGGTATTTACTCAAGGATTATTTATGCTTTGAATAATCCATATTACGATTATTTTATAAAATCTTTTTGGTGGTCTGTTGGGCCATTAGTTGTCTTATCTTCGTTAGTTGCCATTAATATAAGGATGACACGAAGAGTTTATTTGTCTTATAAATATAATGATGGAACTTTTAATGAAAGAAGAGTTTTTATCCGTTGTTCTTATTGTGGGCGGCCGGTTGAGGGTTGCAAACATTGTTTAAAAGAACAACATAAACAAAAACAAAGAGAAGATTTGCAAATGCAGTTATTAGAAAAAAAGAAAGGAGGTAAAACAAATGGATCCAGCGATTGATGTTACTTTCGGGCAATACGCATTGCCAGTGATTCTGATGGTGGTACTTGGAATTATCTACAAGTTTGTGACGTTTACGGATAAGTACAAGACTGCAATTGCGTGTGCCGCTGGAATGGTTTTGGGGCTTGTAGCAATTCCGTATAATGGGTTGCCGTTTACGGTAGTAAATATCGTTGACTACTCATTATACGGTTTGATGGTCGGCGCAAGCGCGACAGGTCTGTATGAGCTTCAACGAACCGTAAGAAAACCAAGGGAATAAAAAGGAGTTAAATGAATTTGAAAGGTGGTGAGAAAATGTTAAGAAAAAATCAGTTGCTTAGTGTTGGCTTGATTGCACTTTTAATTGTAGCAATTGCAGGATGTTCAAGCTTGCCGGGTTTGGGTGATATGACTCCCAAGCAAAATGCTACATGGATGAACAATGTCTATGCAAGGCAATACGATCTTTACTTGGATCAAATTCTTTTGTCAAGCATATCGGCGGCAGAACGACTACAGCTAAAAGGCGATCCCAGCTTGATTAAGCCGGAAATGTTGCGTACAAATTTTGCGGCTGATGAAGCAAAAGTGCTGAAAGCAAAAAGGGATATCTTTATTCAAGTGCATCCCATGCTTAAAGCCTATAATGAGGTAGTCATCGCTGGCGGGGTTCCATCAGCAGAACTTGAGTATCAACTTGTTCAACTGATTAATACTCTGCTGGCATACGTTGATTAATCTAACTTTAAAAGGAGATATAAAAATGTCCGCAGCAATTGCTAACGCGGTTGCGGGTATGTTCTCTTTGGCAATTGAATTGGCGCGATCCGCAAATATGAAACAGGAAGAAATTGACGCTCAATATCAGGCATCATACGCCAAAGTGGTAGCCAAAGATCCGGCAAGCCACCCGCATCCAGACTTTGATGGAGATCAACAATGAAAAAAATATTTAAAATTCTAGTTATCGCATTTTGTGTGTTTTCTTTTTGGGTATTGCCTACATTTGCTGACGTTAACCAAACTTTTACATTTCTTTGGGAGCAATCGACAGATGATCTTGCGAACCTTAGAGAATGGCGGCTTTATATCGGCTTTGCTTCCGGCGGGCCATACACGGCGGCAAAAGATGTTAACGGTGCAGATATTGTCATTCCTTATGATTCGGCGGATACCGATGGTAATTATACTTCAGCCCAGACCATGGTAATACCCGGTGCGTCAGGAACAACTGTCAATGCATACTTTGTTTTGACGGCTGTAGACAATGAGGGATACCAAACGGCTTATAGTAATCAGGCTGTTGATGAATCAACAGGCAATGACTACATCGTTATCAAATTGCCCATTGGAAGACCTTTCAGTGTAAAGGTTCAAGTGCAAACAGGCAATTAAATCATTGAAAGGGAATATGACTATGGCTACCACCCTATTTTGTTGTGACAAGCAAAAGATAAATCCTAACTCGACAGGGGTGTTGAATAGGATGGGTGGTAGCCATTTTCAAAAATTCGGAACAAAAGGTGGTGATAACCGTTTGACTACTGAATATGAACGCTACGGCAGATGTACTGATTGCGGATGGTGTTGTGATCGGATTGAATATTACTACTATCCTGAAAGTTACAGTTCTAAAAAAGCAAGGATACTTGCCTACAATGAAAGTAAGTGTGACAAGCGTTTTGTGCAAAAAGTTTCATCATGGATCGAAGAGGTTGATGAGCGAGACGTTGGCTATAATGGAAGTAATCATCTATTCGCACGTGTAGTAAAGATTGAGATTGGTTGTAAGTTTCTTGAATGGAAGTATAAATGGGGTCAAAGGGAAAGTTATTGTAAAGTATATGATGATCCAACGCAAGGTTGTAATTTTGACAGAAGGAAATCATATCCCGAAAACCCTGAAGAAACGCCGCCGAATGGCGAGTGCGGATATAAGTTTAAAATAAAAAGGTGTAGTTAAATGCAAAACAAAAATCCAAAAATTTTAGTTGTCGGTGATGTAATGCTGGATACCTACTTGTACGGCACTAACAATCGGGTAAATCCAGAAGCATCTGCACTATTAATTACTATGGATGGCAATTCAAACGAAATGCCCGGTGGTGCGGGTAATGTTTGTAGTAATTTGATTGCGCTAGGTGCGCAAGTTTACATTGTCGGTGTTGTAGGAAATGATAACCAAGGAAAAGAATTAATTCATTTACTTGATAAGTATGGGATAAATACTTCAGGGTTAATCATCGATGACAAACGACCGACAACCTTGAAAAATAGGATCATTGCGAATGGTCAGCAGGTATGCCGCTTAGATACTGAATCTATGGCACCTGTAGACAAACGAATTACCGCAACGCTTAGATCAAGATTGAATCATATCTTGCCGGAAGTTGATGTTATTATGATAAGCGATTATGGCAAGGGCGTTATTACAGATGAAGTAATTGATGAAATTCAATCATGTGGCAATACCAATATTTTAGTTGATCCGCCAAATAATAAAGTTGACTACATGAAATATGGAAAAGTCGAATTGATAAAATGCAATCGTTATGAAGCGGGTTTGGCATCAGGCATTGAAAATGACTACCAACTTGCCGCAAAGAAAATACTGGATGAGTGTGCCGATACGGAACGGCTTGTAGTCACTCTTGGCAAGGATGGTTTATTATATATGGATAAAGGTCGCACTTATTATGAGAAACCCTTGAAAATCGAATCTGAATTCGTTGAAGTAAATGATCTGACAGGTGCGGGTGACACATTTTTTGCTGTACTTGGTTTTGTCTTTGGTGCAGTTGAACGCGGAAAGTTTTCGACAAGTACTACATTGAGATATGCCAATAAAGCATCATCAATGGTGGTTTCAAAAGTAGGAACCGCAACGGTCACTTGGGATGATATCTTCCAAGATGAGAAATTTAAAATCAGTAAGGCAAAGCATGTGTCGAAGGATTGGGGTTTTGAAAAGTGGATCGAAAATAATGATATGTACTGCGGCAAAGAGTTAACAGTACATAGTGTGTGGAGTAGTAAAGGCAAATATCATAGTCATAAGAAAAAAGATGAAACTTTTTATGTGACCAATGGTGTTTTACTACTTGATATTTTGGATGACAAAATTCATAGGCTAGGGGCGGGTGACTTCTTTCGGATTAGGCCCGGGATCAATCACAGATTCAAGGCGGAAACAGGGTTTGCTACATTCATTGAATTTAGCACGCACCATTCAGACGCCGATACTTACTATCATAAAGGAGGTATAAATGATTAAGGTATGGACAAACGGTTGTTTTGATTTACTACATCCAGGTCACATTGATTGCTTCGAGCAAGCAAGGGGTTTTGGTGACTATCTGATTGTCGGTTTAAATTCTGATAGATCCGTTCACGAATTAAAGGGTGATGGCAGACCTATTATGAATCAGGATCAACGACAATATATTTTGTTGTCAATTCGATTGATTGATGAAGTAATTATTTTTGATGGCGAACCCGAATTATATGAAACAATAAAAATGGTCAAGCCTGACTACATTGTTAAAGGTGCGGATTGGAAAGGCAAACCCATTGTGGGTGAGGATTTAGCCGAAGTCAAATTTATCAACTTTCGTTTCAGAACATCTACAAGTGAAATTATTGATAGGTGCCAACGTGAAATGTGATGACTGCACGCTATGTTGCAAATTGTTAGATGTATTTTGGATGGACAGCCCAGCCGGAAAGTGGTGTAGGCATTGTGATCCCAAGAATGGTTGCAAGATTTACAACTTAGCAATACCGCAACGTTGCAAAGAATATAAATGTGCCTACAATGCAATGGAAAAATGTAATCCATCATTAAGACCGAATAACTGCCATGTAATTTTTGAAAGAATTGGCGAAAATAAAATAATGTTCGGACTTGTGGATCCAGACTATGATATCAATAGCGTTGTAGGAAAACAAATCAAAGCATTCTTAAAAGATGGTTTTTCAGTAGTTATTCACCGCAATGGAACTTTTGTTGTGCATCGAGCCAAAGGTGTTGAATTACCATGGATTAAACAAGAAGTAAAAAAGAGAATGGAGATGTTTAAGAATGACCGCGCCTAGTTATACAGAAGATTTAACTGATTTTAATCTTGCCGAATCAACTAGTGGTTGGGATGAGTTGCAAGCTGGCAACTATGATGGTCAAGGAGGAATTGCGGCTGATACTGACTACCAATTTATTCAAGGCCAGTACGCCATTACGCAGATTTGTACGAAAACAGCATTAGGATCTATTGCTTATGATAATGGTAGTGGTACAGGTGGTCATGGAACCGATGGTGCATATTTGGTTTGGCAAATGTACGGAGTAAATAGTAACCTGCAAAATTACAGCAATGGCGGATTTGGGATTGCTGTAGGAAATGACCCAAACCATTTTTATGTCTGGCATGTTGGTGGTGTAGATATTCCGCCATATCCGGCTGGCGGATGGGTTTGCAATGCTGTAAATACTACTGTCAGTGTCGATGTTACAGTTGGTTCGCCAACAACATCTGAAGAGGTTGTGGGTAGTACTGTTAATGTGGCGACTGGTTCGGGCAAGGGTTATCCGCATGGTTGTGATGCAATTAGATATGGAAGATGTTCGTCAATTTTTGAATTTGGTGAAACGGCTGATTATTGCACGATAGACGGGTTTGCTACAGAGGATGCCTATAATGATGGAACAAATGGCTACAATAGATGGGGCTTGATAACTCGCGTGCTTGGTGGTTATTTGTGGCAAGGTAAGATGACTCTTGGCACCGCGTCTAATGCAGTTGACTTCAGAGATAGTAACAGAATTATTCTAGTCAAATGGTGTCCAAAAGTTACGTCAAACTTTAATACCATTGAAGTAAATAATTCTGGTTCTCGCGTTGATATGACTAACTTTCAATTTATCTGTATTACTCCATCAACAAATGCATCAAAAGGAAGATGGGTTACAAATGCAAATGCTGATATAAATCTTGAAACGTGTTCATTTCAAGATATGGGAACATTTACATTTGACTCCAATACAGTTGCCTTGCAATGTAGGTGGGTCAGGTGTTTGCAAGTAGATCCGGGTGGCGGAGATTTATCTTATTCTAGCATTCTTGTATCGGCTGTTACAGGTGGCGGCAGTGCGGGTGGTGGTGCGCTTTTATGGAATGAATCTAGTGATCCAAATACCTACTTAAATGATATGACTTTCACAAAAGGCGCGGGGTCACATCATGCAATTGAATTTGGTACTTCCGCGCCGACCACTATCAATTTAACTAACATGACTTTCACTGATTTTAGCACGTCTGACCAACAAACAACTTCTGTTCTTTACTTTCCAGATAAAGGTAGTGATACCACATGGACTGTTGCCCATACTGGAACGACAGGCACGATAAGTTACTACAAGGCAAGAACGGGTGATACTGTAAATATTACTGGATCAGTGCCGATTGCAATTACCGTAAAGGATGAAGATGGCAATACGCTTAAAGATGTGAGGGTTGGAATTTATTTAACATCTGACAGAACGGAAGTAGTTAATACGGTAACAAATGCAAGTGGTGAGGTCAGTGCAAATTATACAGGGTCAACACCTGCCGAAGCAGAGGTTAGGGCAAGGGAGGCAAGTGGCGCATATGGTGGCACAAAATATAAGGCATATAGTTCACTACAAACTATCGGTGCAAGTGGTTTGTCATTGTCAATAACATTAGTTGTAGATCCGCTAAATACTTGGATTGGAACCACAACGACAACAACCACAACCACAACAACTACTTAAGGGGGTGATGAAAACAGCAATAGTTTTGGGATTAACTGATAACTACAAACCTTAAGGAGAAATGTTAAATGGCGAATGATACAACTATTCTAAATGGTGATATCGGCGTTTACTACTTTTCCAATAATCGAACAAAGATGATGTATTGGATTGGTGGTAGCAATGATAACTACACCATGAATGAATTATACTCGGCAATGGCGAATCTGTTGGATGAAGAAACAACTATTGACGATGGTTCAGCGTTCTCCGCTGAAACCCCTGTCGAATATACTACCGGCATAATTGATGCGGGTGATAATGATCCGTGGTATATTACTTTTGATTTGATGGAGCATATCACTGGTGGTGCCTTGCGTACCGCGAATTGGGCGCGAGTGCAGGATTCTAATACAGGCATTGTCATGGTTGAAGTCGCATCGGCATCAAGTGATATAGATAACACAAATCGAGGTGTAGATATCACGCATACAGATGGTGATAGTGGCACTTTGCTTGAAGTCATTTCAGATGGTGGCGCTAGTGACTATCTTTTCATCCGACCAGATTCAGATGCAATTGGTAACAGCTTTGACAATACTACAGGAACCCTTACCTGTTCTGGCCAAAGTGCAACGTCAATTACTACGGCGGCGATTACGGGTGATATGATTTGGGCGAATATCTACTCAATTGGTACTATTGAATCAAGTGTTCACCTGTATGTGTATCAAGGCGAGCGTTTGACTACAGATGACAGCAATCGCGTTTATTCTGTTAATAGTACAACGCTTGATTATTGGGGTCAAGGTCATATTGACTTCGTTGTGCCTATTAAAGATTGGAAGTCATCCGGTTTTCCGATTATTGACGGTGGTTATTTGCGGGTATTTGCACGCAAGGGTGGTGATCTTTACTCCTCATTTGAGGTTGCCAATTCAACTACATCCGGTGGTCGGAATCCTGTACCATTACAGACTGCCGTTGATTTGGATCAAGGCCATGGAACAAAGAAAATATCTACAGGGTCATGGACGGGAACGTTTGTTGATGGTGAAATTATTGAGGGTGGCACATCAAGCGGAAGAGGTATTATTGACCTGACAAACTCGACCGTTGACACTGAAATTGTTTACTTCCCAATTGCGGAAGATACCACTGGTGGCGCATTGACAGCATTGCAAAATGGTGATGTTATTACTAGTCAAGGCGCGGGTAGTGGTTCGGCAACTGCTTCAAGTGGGCCTAGTGATGATGGGCCATCCGATTCAACTTGGTTTACGAATTCCGGCACGCCGCCCGATCTAGTCATTGGTAATACTACGGCAGATATAGACAATGATGGCACTGACGAATACTACGGTGTGACCATTGATTGTAATCAGAACCCACTGACAGAAGTTTATCAATGGGCAAAATATATTTGTCAATACACGCAAGGTGATGCCGATATTGTAGAACAGGCATTTACCGATGACTTATCACAAGCGGATATTTATGGTGAAGAATATGAGGGTGCCACAGCATACTTCACGTATAGTGCTATTAGTGGCACGATTGCGGAAGGTGAGTCTGTTACGCAACAAACAAGTGGCGCGACAGGAGTAATTATTTCGCACGATGCAAGCAATCAGATTGTTTTGCTTAGATCCACAAGAGGTACTTTCAATGGTAGTAATCAAATTGATGCTGATGATGATTCCGATTACTTTACTCCAAGTGCGGCGGGTAATTTTGCCGCCAAGGTTGCGGCACCATTAGGCACCTTCGCGGGTGGCACGTATTTCGGGGCGCGGGGTTTACTACTTAGTGATTACCTTGCGGCGGATGAAAACTCTTTCATCCTGACCGATATTGGCGGCACCACAAGGGAACGACCAACATCAATAGTCATTGAAGTCACGAATCTTGAGGGTACGGATGAGACAACTGATACTGATGACCTTGTAGGAATTTACCAGTTGACAGCTTCGGGTGGAGATGTTAACAAAACTGAAATGACTTGTGATGGTGGTGAAGCAATTGGTGATACCACGATTGCGGTTGACGCAATTGGCGATCAAGTGCCATCTGCCGGAAGAATTATTTTGGTCGATGTTACCGATGACAATAATGAATATGTTATTCGGTACTCTTCCTATGATTCCGGCACCGACACGTTTACCTTGGCGAACATCGATTTGCCTTCGATTACAGGTGCGACCACCACGACATTGACGGAGGCCAGTGCATTTACCAACGCAAAAAGAGGGGATTTGGTTTTAAACAAATCTCAAAGCAATGCGATTTCCTACATTAAAACGGTAGATAGTGCAAACTCGGTGACTATTGATCCGCCAATTACGGGTCAAGGGAATGGAGATAATGTTGAAATTAATGCCGTTCCCATTGTGACAACTTCCTCTGATCGAGTGTTTGCGGCGATTATGCATCGTTATGCCGCAAACACGGAAGAACAAGTTTCAATTATCTACCCCGGATCACCCGTTTACTTTAGGGTTAAAGTTAGAAATACCCGAAGTTCTGTCAAGAAAATTAAACCTTACAGTTCTGACGGTTCAACTTCCGGCACCGATCAATCGATTCCTGTTGTGCGAACGGAAGATACTATCATTTCATAAAAGGAGTAAATCATTGTATAATGCGGATGCACTTGAAAAAGGAATTGAGGCTTGTAGAAAAAACATCAAGACTTTTGAGGAAGCAATTGAAAAAGAATACGCAACGATTAAGGAATATCGGCGTATGAAAGAAGTCATTGAAAGAAAACAAATGCAAGCCAATGAAAACAGAATTGTCGTTAACTTAGAGGAGTCAAAGGATGACGATAAGAAGTGATGTCAGCATCGATTGGGATTTAAGCCCTAGATTGTTAACTGTTGCGTCACCCTCTACGGAAATAACAGTTCAGGACTTATACGACACTTGCAAATATTTGGAGGATAGTCCAAACGGACTTGTATTTGACTACCTAATTGATGCGGGTGGTAAAGAACCAATCGGTGCCACTGACTTTGTAGGAATTACCGCAACGCTTAATAATGCTGTTTTAGCTTTTGAAGCAAGAGGTGGCCCTAGTTGGACTTTATGTATAATAAGCGGCGGAAATTTAGTTGCAGTAGATGATAATGGTGATCCAATAGATCCTAGATATCCAACAGATTATATCACTGTTGATAGGGCATTGTCTTCATCACCGACAATAAGTGAAGTTGATAGTGGAAGTGGATTGACACCTTCTGAGCAAGCCCAATTGTCGGACATTTATACGAAGACACAATTTATTCATTCAATGGAAGGTGGTCGTTGGAAAATTGATACAACAACGAATCAAATGATTTTTTATGATGAAGATAATGTGACAGAAATTGCTAGATTCAATCTGTTTGATTCAAATGGTGTACCCGCGTCAGATGATGTTTTTGAGAGGGTACGAATTACTACAACTACAAGTACCACAACAACTACGACCAGCACAACAACCACAACAACTTAGAGGAGTAAAAGATGGCAAAACCACCTGTAAAAATTATTAAGAAAAAAATTGGTCGGGATGCGGTGAAAAGTTTTAGTCCTGATAATCTTCGTATCGATCAGAAAAAAGGTCATCCGCCATTGATACGTGGTGGAGAGTCGGGATGGCAACGTGTTGGTGGTGGTGGATCTGGCCCGACAACCACAACAACCACTACAACCACAACAACTACTTAAAGAGGTAGTCGAATGGTAAAACAGATAAAAAGAAAAAGGGGTGTGAAAAGATCAAGCCTTCGTGGAATTGGCCCGAAACGTGCGGCCAGACGTGCAACGCCGGGAAGAGGTTCGGGTTGGGAAAAGCGTTGGGATGCAAGGCATCCATCGTGGGAAGATGATTATTTTGATAACACAAAATGGACTCCGTGGCCCTCAGATCCTTACGGGTCTTGGGTAACTGACCATTGGCAGAGTCAATATGAGCCAGAGCAATATCTTCTCAAGATATCCCCGATCAACAGTTGGGAAGAGGAATACCGTCCGAGTAAAATGCGGCTGACTCTTAGTGATACAGAGTACCAGTTTGGAGTCAGGCTATACGATGATAATAATAACTACATTTATTCATCGCTGGATGGTTCGTGGTACACATATCAATCGGGAGATATTGTGGATCTAAACTGGACGGAGCCATACGATATTCAATGGCTATACATCTTTACGGATATTACAGCACCCCCGAACTTCGACTTAGAGGCTATTGATTTTCTTCCTTAAATAAGGGTTAAATTATGCTTAAGAAAAAAACGATAATAACACCGATGGGTGGTCATGGCACTACTTATATTCACAGACATATCGGGCGTTGCGCGAAGCGGCCTGATACCTTGTGGGGTGAGGGTTTGAATATCGAAATGCTACCAAATCTAAAAAAACAAAAGGTGTGGGCAATCCGTACCGGTGGTCATGTTCTAAGTCCGATGAAGACAATTGAACAAAATCTTGTGGATATGATTGAATCATGTAGTCATTGGGTTTTGCTGTCGGGCTGGTGTTCTATGCGAAAAATGTTTTTGACTAGAAATAAAATCCGCGCATATTGCATTGTCAGGCATCCGCTACACGCTTATGTTTCTTATTTTGGTCATCGACACCCTAACCACTGTCGGGCATTGGGAGGGTTCAATACGATTGGCGCGGTTGAAAAGTGGTGTAGTCAATGGAATCCGATTGTAAAAGATTTTTTAGCATCGGGCAATAAAATTATCAGATACGAATTTTTTTATAAAGATCTTCCTTATAATGCGGCAATTAAAAAGGACTTTCGCAATTTTGACTTCAAGACAGAAAAAAGAAATTATGGCGAACTAGATCACAGACTAGAAAACCGTTTGAAAAAACTTGTCAGTGATAACTTCTATAAAATCTATGATAGCTGGCGTGTATGAAGATAATTACAAAAGGATTCGGATCGGGCCAATTAATTGTAACACAAGGCTATGGCAAAAGGATTGCCGAAGTAATTATCACGGCATTGGGCAAACCACTTTATGTATTTAAACGAATTATAAGGAAAGGGTAAAAATGGCTGTCGAAAGTTTTACCAAGCAAAATTGGGAAGAGTGGGTTATTGCTGGGTCTATCGAAGATGTTGTGGATACAGGCGAAACAATTGACCTTGCAAGTAGTGATATCAAGGCATGGAGTTATTCAGACCTTGCCACTGAGGTCACAAGTGATGTTATTGAGATTGCTACAAAAGCAAAGGATGATGTTTTGCATTATCTCAAAGTTAGGGTGAAAGGCGGAACCACTACACTGACACCTTACAAAATCACATTTTATATCGTCACAAGCCTTGCGAACAAATATGAAATTGACGTTAAAATGAAGATAAAGGAAACCTAAAAATTGTCAACTACCACGACCACAACAACTACAACCACCAGTACCACTAGCACCACCACAACCACGGTGCCGTGGTATTATGCAAGTAGTTATATCCTGACCATTGGCAATCTTGATTCTGGAACGTTAAATGATACACGTTCAGACGATGGCACGCCGATGGTTTTTGAAGAAGTAACAGGCAACCCCGGCTTTGACTTTCAATTTTATTTTGAGGGATTGCCAGTTGTAATGACTTCATGGGATATCCATCTAAACGGCTATTATCAGGGCAACCCCGCGCACTTAGTTAAAATACAAAAGTGGAATTTTACTTTGAGTCAATGGGATGACTTCACGGCGGATAGTGGTGATTTTCCGTCAAGGGCAACAGAGGATGACTACACGTTTAGCATCGATGGTGATGAATATTCTAATTATGTAAGTAGTCAACAATTCAGAATTCGGATTTATCATAATTGGTCAGGCACACCGACACATCATTTTCATGTTGACTACCTATGGCTTGAAAACACTGTATTGCCTGCGAGTGATCCAGAAATTATCTTCAAGTATCAAGACCAAAACAGGGTTTTTAAACATGATACAATAAATAAAGTATTCAAGCATGATGAAATACAAAAAGTCTTTAAATACGAAATAAAGACTACCTCAAAATCATAATCGCGGCCTATGTAAATAGGAACCGCAAATGAAAGGAGTAAAACCATGGCTAATATTGCTATCCTCACAAACTTTCAAGACTTCCATCCGGGCTATTCCTTATCAGGTATTGTAAAAGATCAATGTGAAATGTTGTCAAGATATGACAATAAAGTTTTTTTCTACACATGTGATACCTATAATGAGGCATATGATGAACCCTTACAGGCAGAGGTTTTGCGGAAGATACCTTTTGTGCATTTGGATGACTATCACACCGAGAAAAGGTTATCCGAAAAGCATGAACGATATGCAGAAAAATTAAAAGAAATTTTAATTGGTGAAATTCATGAACACAACATTGACTACATTTTTACCCATGATTGGGTTTTCACTGGATGGAATCTTCCATATTCATTAGCTATTCGCAAAGCAAGCCCACATGTGCCGAATGCCAGATGGCTACATTGGATTCATAGTGTGCCTAGCACAATGAATGATTGGTGGGATATTAGACGGTATGGGCCGAATCACAAACTTATCTTCCCGAACAACACCGAGCGCACAAGGGTTGCTGAACAATTCAGAGGCCACGTTGAAGATGTTCGTATAATACCGCATATCAAGGATTTACGAAGCTTTTATGATTTTCATCCAGAAACCCGCCGATTTATAGATGACTACCCCGCAATGATGCAATCCGATTTTATTCAAGTGTACCCCGCGTCAACGGATAGACTACATGCAAAACAAGTGGATAAAGTAATCAAATTTTTTGGTGCAATTAAAAGTAAAGGATTCAGTGTTTTCTTGGTTGTAGCAAATCAATGGTATGGGCGGCCTCACGAACAAAAATTACCTGACTATCATAGAATTGCGGCACAAGCACGTTTAGATCCTGACGAATTTGTTTTTACTTCTGAATGGGATGAAAAATATAATACCGGAATCACAAAAAGAATGTTGCGCGAATTACTACTTTGTTCAAACATTTTTATGTTTCCCACTGTTGAAGAATCATTCGGGCTTGTCGGCCCAGAGGCGGCACTTGCCGGAAATTATATGGTGTTGAATAAAAGTCTTTATATGATGCTTGAAATATATGGCAATTCTGGATTATATGTAGACTTTGGTTCACATCATAATATTTTTGATCCTAAGAATATTAAGCCTGATATGAGTTGGGATGAATATTTTGACAATGTAGCAAATCTGGTATTGGGTCGATTTGTTCAGAATGAAGGTTGTTTGACACGCACTTATATGCGGCGGATCTATAATATGGACAACCTTTATCTACATTATTATGAACCAATTTTTCAGGAATCAAAAATTTGGGGTAAAGGTATTAAAGCATTATAACAGAATGGAGGTAAAGATGATTATCAAAATCAAAAGCTTTAACGGAATTGGAGATCTTCTATTTGTTACCCCAACTTTGCGGCGTATAAAAGAGGCATACCCACAAAGTGAAATTGTAGTCAATACCAATTTTCCAGAATTACTTGAAGATAATCCTTATGTTGATCACATTGGCGTGGATCGAAAAGAGGAGGCAATTTTTCTTGGGTATCCCGATCCGATTCATCGCAAATGGCCCACCTGTCATCATATAATTTCAGATTGGAAGATCATTTGTGAAAATGCACAATTGACTACACAAAAGCCAATACTGAACCCCGAAATTCATTTTAAGTTGCCAAAACACACGCCGCAAACACCACCAATTGTGGGTGTGCAATTACTACATAAAGGTCATTGGGATGCCAAAAAGGTTTGGCCTAAATTTGCTGAATTGGCAAGACGGCCGGGTTATGTAGCAATACCAAGAGTACCGTCAATCAAAGATCTTGTTTACTTCATTTCTGGTTGTGATGCCGTGGTGTGCGCGGAAGGCGGAATATCTCACATTGCAAAGGCTGTTGGTACACAAGCAATTGTTATCTACGGTGGTTTTGCTCATCCGTCATGGAATGGTTATGAGGATCAAATCAATATGTGCAATGAAAAGTGGTGTAGTTATTGCTATAATCCATCACCTTGCGAAAATGATATCAAACACCTATGCTTAAAAGAAATTCAAACATCAGATGTTCACAGAATGGTACAGGGTTTGCGGAAGATAAAGGAATTAGAGCAACATAATCAAGTGCAATTTGTAGTAAAAGATGCACTTGATTGGATCGAAAGTCTGGACCGTGATAGTGGTAGATATTTGGATATCGGCGCGGGTAATCATCCGCTTCCGGGGGCAAGACCAATTGGTGAGGGTGAGGATGAACATGCCTACAAAATAAATGAGCATCCCGACACCGTGGACTTTATTTTTAGTAGTCATTGTGTTGAACATTTGCAATCGCCCGAAATAGCATTAAAGGAATGGTCAAGGGTTTTGAAAATAGGTGGTTTAATGTATCTCTACTGGCCAAGCCCTTATTATCAGCCATGGCGCAAAGAGTCAATGCCGAAGTGGCATTTGCACAATATCTCCATGAAAATGATGCTTGCAATGTTACCCGAAGAAATGTATCCAATTGAGATAAATGAAATTGATTGGTTTTTTGGTCAAAAGATAGTCGCAAGAAAACAACCTATAAAAAGGAAGTAATTAATGACAAAATTAAAATGCACTCCTGATGGATATAAAGAAGCACTTTTGAAAATAAGGAATTCAGATGATCCGCAACGTGCGCTATATCGCTTCTATTCTATATCCCATGGCGGCGCGGATAAGCAAGGGTCAAGTAGGAATTCTGTTTTCGGTTCGCAATTCCTACCGTTTGCGGAAAGTCATTTGCGGTCAGGTTGGAAACGATCATTAGAAATTGGATATGGGCCGGGTTTGCTAGTTGCCGCCGCCGCAAAACATTTTGAAAAGTCATTTGGTGTAGACATTCATGGTGCCAATGACTTAGTTGGTGATATCTTAAAAAAACAGGGGTGCTTTAATTTTAAACTTCTGGAATCGCCCGATGGTCAATCGATTCCGGCAGATGATAATTATTTTGACTTCATTTTTTCATGGACTGTTTTCATGCATCTAGGCAAGATTAAAATTGCAAAGAATTACTTGCGTGAAAGTTATCGCACGTTGAAAACAGGTGGTGTTGCAGTCATTTATTTCTCTAGGCTATTCAGAAAAAAGAAACATGAAACAGAAATAGAATGGCGCAAAGCAATTGAGGATGAGGAAAAGCACATTCCCTACATTGAATCGGAATCGAATATTCAAAAAATCAATTTGAAGATATCTATGAATAGAATGGTTTTGATGTGTGAAGATATTGGTTTTGAAGTAATTGATAGAACCGCTTCAACTCGAAAAATAAATGAGATATTATATTACCACGGTCAACACGGTGTTGTGTTGCGAAAGGAGTAATTATGGAATGTAAGGAAAAAGAGGTAGCAATTGTTGGAATGCCGCGTTGTGGCACCACATACCTTTTTCGTTCCGTGGCGGGTTTGCCGCAAGGTAGTGGTTCGCCAAAAGGCGCGGCATTAGCGGCTTTGCCTGTAATGAAATGTCATAGTCTCGCGCCGCCCGATCACTACCATGATCCATGGCATGAACAACTTTGGGAACATTGTAGGAATAAGCGAAAAGTCATTTGGGTTTTTGGTGATCCGATTGCCGCCGTTGTGTCTACAGCAAGACACCGATTTGACCATGTTCATGCGAAGAATTGTGGATGCTATACCAACTTAGCAAATGTTGATTTGTTTGAAAAAGATTGGTTTAACTATGAAAAAATGTTCGATAGTTGGACTAGTAAAAAACATGACTACCCTGTTTTGGTTGTCAGATATGAAACCATGTTTCAAAACCGTGTAGTCATTGAGAAATTTCTCAATAGGCCGATTCAATGGAATGAATGGAATCCGCGTTCATGGTCGCCAATGGAATTACTACCACGATTCGCATATCAAAGAATAACTAAAACCTATGCAAGCCTAATCGAAAAGGTCAATGCCTACAAAGATGCGGTATGGTTTGAGAAGGGATATGAGATAATGAGTTTCGCTGGTCAATATGGAAGAAAGGAAATGTAGTAATGCCGGAATTATCAATCATAGTGCCATTTGTAAATGAGTATCCGCAACTTGTCTTCACGTTGCAAAGTATAAATGAAGAACTATCGAATCGATGGGATCCAGTTGATTTTGAGGTAATTGCCGTAAACAACTATTGCAAAGAAGTTATTCGTCAGGATCGAGATCAATCAAGATGGTTGGCTCGGCAATTGAAAAACCGTTTCAAAATTGAGGATGACTACACGGCAATATGCAATTGGTTTGATGCAATGGAAGTGGGCATTGGCGCGGAAGATCAAGGTGGTCAGGTTTTAAAGAATTGTATGCCCGGAAATAAATGGCTTAGAACAATTGACTACAAAGATAAGCTTTCACATTGGAATGCAAAGCGGGTAGGTGTTGAATCGTCTGACAGCAAATATCTTCTTTTTATCGATGCACATTGCATTGCGGGTAGGGATTCTATATTCGATCAATACCTTTACTACAAAGATCATTATCAAGAAATGAATGGAACATTGCATTTGCCGTTGACTTACAAGATCCTTGAATGGCATAGGCTTATCTACTCTTTGCGATTTATCCGCAATCCTGATAAGGTTCAATTGGATTATCGTTTTGCTTCATATCGACAAGAGGCCGAACCTTATGAGGTTCCTTGTATGTCTACATGTGGCATGATGATGACAAGGGATTTGTATGAAGAGGTCGGCGGGTGGCCTAGAGAATTAGGGATCTACAGTGGTGGTGAACATTTTATGAATTTCACTTTAGGGGTCATGGATAAAAAGAAATGGATCATGCCTGTTAAAACGGCGTTATACCATCATGGAGAAAAACGCGGGTATGCATTCAATTCTGGCGACACTTTGCGCAATCGTTGTATTGCCGCGTATCTATACGGTGGGCAAACATGGTTTGAAGAACATGTAGCAAAGTCGGGTGGTCGGCCTAATGTGAAACAAAATATACTACAAGATATCCCGCGATTGTGTAAGGATCAAAGAGATCATATAAAAGCTAGATCTAAAATGACAATCTTCGAATGGCTAAAGAAATGGGGTTATGATGAAACAACAAATTAATTTGGATCTGATTCAGTACAGGGAAGATTTTGAGAATAAAGTCATTGTAGCAAGTATTGGCAATAATGAAATCTTTAAAAAGCGTCAGGTTCCCGCAAAAAAGGGAAGACTTTTCAAAAGTGAGTTTGCCGATTTTGTGGGTTATACCTTAGAGCATAAAGATATATTTGCAATTGACTACTATGGGTTTTTCAAAAAGTCAAGTGGGTTCATTGATAAAATGACTTCTTTTAAAGATGTTGAAATTAAATCAATGAATGTACCGGTTGCTCACTTTGCTTCAATCAAAGTTGAATTGCTGTCAGATATTGCGCCGGAATTGGTAGTCAATTTCTCGGCATTCAAAAGGCACTTGTTGGATATTAGAGGATTCAAGCATAATAAGAAGGCTTAAATATTTTCGGCGGCTTGTTTGAATATATCTTCTAAAACTTCCATCTGATTTGTCGTCAGATATTTATTTTTCAAATAAAATTCTTCGTATTTAATGACTAGGTTGTGTTGCCCCTCTGACAGTGCATCATATTCCATGTACTTAAAAATGTGCGGTATTCTGTCACCTGTTACACGAATGCTCATGGATATATCTCCTCAATTTTTGTAGTAAAACTTTTGATTTCAATGATTGGCATCAATTCTTCCGAGCCATCAACTTTCATCACTTTCCAATCAACGACTACTGATTGAATTTTTTCAAATGGCAATGCCGCTAAGTTAAGGGCGGCAAGCCTTTGTGCTGATCGGCAAGTAATATCTCCAAGACTTGATGCAAAATTACCAATAGCTTTCAATGCCTCTATTTGAGTTTTTCTCATATGAATGCCTCCATTAATTTGTGCAACTTTCTAAAGTGGCGTGGGCAAAGGGCTAACTGAAGATTAGGTGGAATGCTTGCCCCTTTGCCAGCAAAGATTCCGATGATATCTTCCCTTGCGGCGGCTTTCAATGATTTGGGGTTATGATGATAGCACTCGAAGCAAATCCTGTGACCATCAAGCTTTGCTACTCTTGGTGATGGTAATTTCTTAGGTTCCTTACGCCGTTTCAATTTTCGCTTTTTCAAATGTCTATCCTCCTTTTTTGGATTTTTTTGATGGCCTGATTGGTAGTTATTTTGCGAACATCGGGATAGTAGTTAATTTTTGTTGGTGCAATATTTCCATAAATGTCATCACTGACAATGACAATGGGAATTGCCATTCGACCAACGGTATCCATGCCGTAGGCAATCCTGTATTCATAGGGTTTCATGGATTGCGCCCTAGCGCGGATGACAAATTCACCATTGCCTTTGACTACACCTTTTTCTTTGGTTTTGATTAGCATGTCAATATGGTTTTTTACATTCCTTGCATTTAGAATTTCTTCCTCACCAAATGATGCCCAAAGGTTTGTGCCTTGTTCTCTTTTCGTTGCGCCTGTATCGATTTGACCAATTGAGTAGAAATTGTGCCAAATGTTTCCGAATGAATCTTGAATTGCGCCGCCTGTCAAGTATTGAATATCTTCGTCAAGTATGCGCCAATCATTATTTAATTGGTAGGAAACAGGTGTAATACCTGTCATTGGCACATCATGGTCAATGTAGTCATAGTCATCGAATCGTTCCATCAATGCACTATACAATTCCTGTACCCGCCATGTGGTATCACCTTTGCCTACGTATTTAATGACTTTGTTTCCAAAGTCTAGTTCCCAATCAGCACCAATGATAGGATTTGGTGTAGGTGTTTGTCGAAACAAATCATCAATACCAACACCTGTAGCTAAAGTGAAAATTCCGGCACCGATAGTTTTCATAAATGTTCTTCGTGAAACATTCATAGGTCTAATTTCCTTTTCAATGGCTTATCTTCTTTTTTTTCATCGGGTGGATCAAAATCAATTGGTTCCCATGGTTTTAATATTTCTTCAAAAATGTCAGGATTATCTTTTGCATATTCGCTATATATATCATAAAATTTGTTGTCGCCTGTTGGTGTTGATACGATTACTGTTGACGAAGACGACTTGTACGTTTTGGCATAGTGCTTCGGCAAAGTTGCTTTTGTCGCACGTTCAATATCTTTTGGCTTCTTTTTTGATTTAAAATTTGGAAATAATCCAACAGCAAAGATTACTACAAATATAGTGCCGATAATATCTGCATTATATTCTCGCATCCATTCCCATGCTGATTTTAGAATTTCAATTAAACTCTCCATTGTAAAAGCCTATCAGTATTGGACTTGCCGAAGATCTTATGAATGGCTAATTTCCGTGGATTGTTGTTTGACATAACTCTAAATTCAGTATATACCCTATATCCGAAAAACTCTCGATATGCAATGACTACCGTTGCGTGAGAAAAGTTTCCAGTGACCATTTCAAACCGTTTTCCAAAGATATAGGCTATCCAATGAGTTATCGTTAAGTAGTCATCCCTAATCCGCTTATTTATTTTTATCTTCATGGGCATACCTTAAAAGTTATAATGATCCAAAAAATTGAGGCTGAAAACCATCCAAAAATACCACTCCAATTTCTTGATCCAAGTGAACATAGGAAATTGATTATGGTGCATGACAATACGATTACTTCAATTAAATCCATAACAATCCTTTAAAAAAGGGGTGGTCGGTGGCAGTTACCGAACCACCCCTCCTGCCGTTTCCTTGATTACCTGTTAGGACATGGAGGAGAACCTAACGGGATCAAAGACCCCAAGTGGCGCGGCAGTTAACTAGCAATCGCATACTTTTTGGGCAATTTCAAATCATGACTACCACGATTGTTTGCTGTTTGCTTAAGGTTCTCTTCATCGGCTTGTACCCTCAAAAGAAAACCAATTACTTGATCGGAAATAGGAATCCTCTTCTTCTCATGGTCGTGCTTATGAGCAACACAAAGATCTACAATTTTGTCTTTTTCAATACGCTGGATTTTTACGTTGCGTGTCAGTTCAAAGTAGTTATCAACTTTGGCACCACCTTGATGCTGATAGTTTGAGATAAGCCAATCGTAGTTATCTCCATGAACAAGGATACGTCCGGTTTCCTTATAGATCCGCATTTGCTCCTCACCAATCAGATCCTCAAGCAATTCCCTAGCCTTTGATTCAGCCGCAATCGTTTCACGGCGTTTTACTTCAGTTGCAAACAGTTGTTTGCGGCGGGTTTTCTCCGCCAGTTTGTCACCACGGATTTTTTGACGTTTTGCTTTCAGCCGTTCTCTACGTGTTTGCCTTACCTCTTTAAATGTGTCACCAACGTAGACAACTTTTCGATCATGCCAATTATACCAAACTTGATTTTGTTCATCGGTAGTAATTGTGACGTTTGCTGTACCACCGATAAACTCTTGCTGATACTCTTCTTGCCAATTGATCCAAATTAATTCTTGGTCAACATTTGTGGTATAACTGTAGTTATTTGCTGTACCATCAGAAGTCATTGGAACACTTGTGGTCGTCCATTGTGACCAAATGGCATCTTGAGCATTGTAGTCAACTCCGCAAGCCGTGGTTGATGTGGCTGAACCGCTTGACCAACTTTCCCAAATTTGGGAATGGTAGTTATTGCCTGTTACTGCCATGTTAACCTCCTGCAATTGGCGGCACCATGATGATTGATCCGAGTGCTGGATCAAATTCGGTTATAAGTTTGTTTTTACTACCTGTTCGTTTTACCGAATAGGCTTTCCATTTCTTCTTGGAAAGTTCGTTAAAGTTTGCTTCGGCAATCGCAATACTGTCGGACTTCTTTTGATCCCACTGAATTTTGTGGTCGCCTTTACTACAAAGAATTAACAATTCACCCATTTCATCACCCCCTTTCAGTTTTGGATTTGACTACCTCAATTTAAGGTGGAATGTAATCTCAATACCGCCAGACACAACTATATTAAGTGTTTGCTTCGCAAGGCTTTCAAGCATTGATGGTGTGATTTGATCTTCGTCAATACTTTGTTTTTCGGGTTCCAATCGAGTTTTTGCCGCAAGATCATTTGCTTCTTTTTGTGTAAAGAGTGGTTTTTGCTTTTTCTTCGCGGGTTTCAGAATGGATTTTGTTTTTTTCTTTTTGGTTGCCGCCAATTCGTGTGCCTCTTTTGGAGTCAAATTGCAACCCTCATCGGTGCATCGATATTCATATTGTTTGTTACCCTCAATGACTACTTTGCGGCGTTTGATATAATTTGAGAATTCGCACCGCATGATATCACTTAGCACATTCCAGATTTGTTGTTTGGAATACTTCTTTTTAGATTCCAATACCTCAATCATTTTGTCGGCATACCATTCGCCGCCAGAAATTAGTAGTAAAACAACTTGCTGTTTCAGACCTTTTGCACGATCAAGAAATTTTTCAAGATATTCTTTGTTGACTTGGTTTTGTGGTAAGTTTGTCATTTTGCTTGCCCCCCTTGTGTAGTTGTCATACCTTGCTTTTGCGCGGATTTTTTTTCTATGTTTGGTTTCGGTTTTTATATTTTCGATTATTTCCTTATCCTTTTCCTTTTCTTTTTCTTCTGAAAAATAATCATCCAATGATTTTCCGTCATAAGTGACACCCGCCCACTTTGACAGGTCGATGATTTTTTTGCCCCCTTGTGTAGTCATTTGAGAATACCTCCATGTTAGGCAACCTCACGCATTTTTTTGATGCTTTCAAATAACTCCATGATTTGATCTTTCATTGCTTGCCTGATAAGATTTGCAAAATCTGTTTCCCACCAATCAGTAGTATGGTCTTTGTTAGTTAAGCCCGGAAAATACAAGCTTGAAAATGATAGCAATACCACGCTTTTGTTAGGCCGCCGCTCCTCAATTTCTTTTGCGAATTGCTTCATTTTATTTTCAAATTCGTAAATTATCTTCCGGCCAAAATTTTCATTCCACCAATCGGCACCATGCTTTTCATCAGTAGGTGTTGGGCAACTAACATCTTTAAAAACTTGCGCGGCGTTTTGCGGTGAATAAGTATTACTTTTAAGTCTCATAAATATCTCCTTTCAAATTGTTTGGTGGCAGGGGTGTATGGAAGGTGACTTTCACACCTGTCGATCCTTACGGTAATCGACCACCCCTGCCATGCAGTAAATTGGAGGGTGTTTGTGCGCAACCTGTCATTAAAATACCCTAATATTAGAGAATCACTACCGCATTGGGGAATGCGGGTCAAAGTAGTGATTCTCGCATCTCACCTTCAACAACGTTTACTCCATCCTGTAAAGTAAACAAGCCAAAGTTTTTGGTTATATGCCGAATGACAATTACCGCACAACAAGGCTATGTAAATCAGCCGCCACCCATAACTATAAACTTTCATCTTCACCTTTATAAAGTAGTAATTGACACCGTTGTTCTTTTTTTAAACGGCATAGCTTCAATGCTGTTTTTATAATATTCATCCATTCATTGTCAAGTCGGTGCGAATCCCAATGCCGCGTGTATTTTTGTCTCCGCAGGAAATTCCTGATTACCATACCCTCACGGAAGTGTACTGAATGTGGTATGCCGTTATCCATCCAGTGTGCCTTACTAATACTACCATATTCTTGAATCAGCATTTCAAAAAAGAAAATTCCATCATAGGCAAGCCAATGAAGCAATCGTTTATACAATTTCTTCTCACGATCTTTTGCCACCGCGAATTTCACGAAGAGCATTTTATAATCTCTATCGTTCATGGCTATTCCTCAATCAGTTCAATTGATGCAAGCTTAATTGTATATCCAAGATCGACAATTTCTTTCCACAATACTTCATTAAGTGTGTGGTGATGCCTAATTAAACCTTTATCAATCATTGTTCTACGATATCCAATAATTAATGCCTCCTTTACAAATTCTTTGCTATCCCCTATTGGGCCACAAATACTACCGTCAGGTTTTATAGCAACATATTTTTGTTGGCTTATTTTGATTCCTTTGATTTCTACTTTCATTTGTTTTCCCTCAACCATTTCTTAGTTACAAAAGTTTTTTGTGGATTGCACCACTTGCAAAAATTATCCAAACGCATTATGACAACATTGTAGCCATACATTTTGATATATATTTTTTTACGCAAAAATTTTCTATTCTTTTTTTCAATGTAGTTAAATGTTTTTTGAGTCATTGAAATGCATATATCCTTGCGGTCACGTTTAAATATAATGAATGCAAATTTTCTTTTATGGCTTCTTCTTTCCTTTGATATTTTAGCCCACCACTCTTGTAATACAGGTTTTTTCTTTTGATGCTTCGGGTTATCCAGAATAGATAAGGGATCAATTTGTTCGCTCGGTTTTCTTTTACTTCTTTCGCCGCCATAACCCCGCTTGAATTCCCATACAACTTGATCTGTATAAGGCTTGCCATACTTTGCTGTAGACATCATATCACCCGCCGAATCAGCCGTGGGTTTTCCTTTTTTCATTCGGGCTGTTGCTCGACCACCAGAACCCGCCGTTCGCCAGAAGATATCGTCTCGCATTTGTCTAGTTACCCACATAGACAAGTATTTGCAGATATCGCGTTCAAAGTTTCCGCCTTTAGCCATAATAACTCCTTATGCTGTACCTTTTATCTCTGGAAAGTTACCTTCTGCTGATTCAACCTTGTCGGCTATTTCCCGAAGTGATTCAACCAAACCCTCTTTTTTCGCATTTGTGATATAAGTTGCAAGTCCTTCTTTGTCAAATTCAAAGACGCCCAAGACAAATGCCATTTCTCTGCCGTATATTAATTGTAGTAATTCATCGATCTTGTCGCCTAGTGAATCCATCGAACCATCTTTGATTACTTGCATTGTATCAGTCATTTTGTCTTTTGCCTCCGATTATTTTATCAGGTGATTGGATTGCGTCAATGACTACCTGTATCGATCCCAAAAGTGACCGCATATCTTTATGGCACAAGATCAATACACCAACAAAGATTTCCTTGTAGCATTTTGGGCAACGGTCACGTAGTATTTGTGTCACATCATTCGCAAACGGCATAATGTCAATCAGGATTTCTTGTTTGCAGTGATTGCAAATCACTCGCGGTTTATTTTCTTCATGTTGGATCTTTATTATTTCAGCCATTGTCATATCTCCTTTATTTCACACTTGCGTATAAATGCACCATCGCATTTATACCATTTAAAGTTATAACCTTGAACAAAAAAACTAATGAAGATAAAGTCTTTTGTTTCCCGATCAATGGTCACACCCCTGATTGATGATGATCTAAACTCTTCGATCAATTCAATCGGTTCTGATTTGTCATGTTCACCATGCATTTGACTACCCCTTTTTTTCTTTTGCTCCACAATACGGACAAAAATAAAAAGATGCTTGTGGCATCAATTGGTATCTTGGTGCGCCGTAGTTTTGCTCATTTACCCAATCTTTGCCACCTTTTTTATCTATGATTGCGGTTAACAAAAATTTCATTTTGCACTTTAAACATTTAAGTAGTAAAACTTTTTGATCGATGTGGACTATGATTTTTTTTGATTCGGCAATTGACTTTTCCATTTTGACTCCTCTTTGGATGCGATTTCGTATGCACGCTTTGACATTTCATCAATTTCTTTTTGCAATTTTAGCAATTGCCCTTTTAGATCTTCAATATTTTTTTGTTCAAGGAATTCTCGATATTTTCTTAATAACTTCAATATAGCTGGGTTCTTACGGCACATTGGGAAATTAGGTTTTGCTATTTTGTCTACCATGTATTCCTTGCCGCATAGGTAACAGGTCTGAATACCATGGGAATTAGGCAAGCCCCAGACGTGGCTTTCGAGAAGCCATCCGCCCATTTGATAATTTAGAATTTTATTAATTTCTTTTGTTGTTTTTCCTTCTTTTTCAATTATCATTTTATCACCCTTAAGACTTGTAGTAATGCGTGTAAAAAGAAAAATGACATAATTGTCAATAAAGCGATTGCCAATATCAGCCTATATTTTTTCATCGTCTTACTCCGTCAATTTTTCGTTTTAGTTTTTCTTTTTGTTTTGGTTTGACTACTTTTGGTTTTTCATAGGAAACAAAGGCGTGTAAACCTTTCATTATCAAGTATCCAGTGCCGAACATAAAGACAATAGGCCACACGAAGATAAATATAGCATTCGTACAATATTCCTCTCCGTGATATGTGTCACCCCTATGTATGAAATGCCTGACCTTTGGTAGATATCTCAATATAAGGGTTGCGACAATAACACCGACAATATAAGTAAGTAATATTACTTCTTGATGCGGTTCCATGATATCTCAATTGTTCCTATTCTTTTTAGAAACCTCAATTCAGTTTCAAATAAAGGTTCCAAGGGGTAGTAAAGATCCTCTTTGTATTTGATCCGCCAAATGCCCTCTTTCATCAATAACTTCAAAAATTTCAATGCACGCCATTCACCCTCAAACATCATTGGTGGGCGTTTGCGGAAGTTACCTAAATCAAATGTTGCTTTACCACTCATTTTGTTTCCTTTGCCATGATTGACATTACCCGATATGCCTCCTCAATTGTGGTGACAATACCACCGAAATTGACTGCCGCCTTTTGTGCCATATCAAATTTTTTCCACGTCATTATTCCTTTGTCAGTAGTCAATGCCGATGTTAGATCAAAACGCATTACAACCCAATTCATTTTTTTCTCCTCTTTATTTTTCGTTTTACTTTTTCTACAATCCCTTTAATTAAACTGACTTTGCTATGCCGTTCTTTGCTTATGACCCAGACTTTATCGCACACGTCAATCAAGGAATCATCATGCGTCACAAGTAGCACTTGGAAATTTAATTTGTCGGATAACTTCTTGAGCATCAGGCCAGCCTTGGCACTCAATTGACCTGTAAAGCGGAACGGTTCATCTAGTAAAAACACATTATCACTACGTGGGTTTTGCATTGACCATAAAGTAATACGCAATGCAAAACCAATGATATCAAGCATTCCGCCGCCCATGGAATCTTTTGGCTGATATTCATCTACACCGTCAACGATCAACGGCGTGCAATATATTGCACCGCGTTTTTCTTCGTACAAAAGCTTGAACCTGTAAGGATGATCGTAGACCGTTTGAATTGCCATTGTCACAACATTTTCGATATGTTCTTTTGCTTCCTTTTGAACCTCTTTTGCCAAAAAGATATAAAACTTTTGTGCCTTGGCGTAGTCATTGTGTTTGCGGATTGCAATCCTTTGACTATGGCTTGAAAACTTTAACGATTCTTGCAACATCTTATTTCTTGAAACAAGATCGTGGTAGTCAACTTGTATGTCGGTTAAATCAATCATCGGAAATCTTTATCTTCCTTATGAGTTTAGCGGCATTGGCTAAAATGGCTTGTTGCTGTTTGCGCCGTTTTCGATTCTTTGCTTCTAAATTATCGATCAATTTTTCAGCATCGTCAACATCAGTAATACTATATTTTTCTTCAAGTGTTTTCTCATATCGTTTCAAGTCATGCTGATAAATCTTGATATTGGTGAAGATAGCATCAAGTTTTCTTTTTAATGTTCGTATATCATTCTGTGGCATCTTTATAAATCTCCGAAATTACTTTTCTCATTCGTTTGCCGAATCGATGTTTTTCAATAAGCTTTGGAATGTTGATTTTACTGACTTTGCCGAAGCGTTGTTCAACTGCATCCGCGAGTATATCAAGTTTCTCTTCATTGATTGTGATCTGTTCAACGTCAAGGTGTGTCCTAGTCAATACCTCATCGGCGGGTTTGTGAGTGATGACTACCTCTTTGACATTTTCGCCATCATAGACAAAAAAGCAAGGTGTGTGATTAAAATTGTATTCTGTTGCTTCCATGCGCAACATTGGGCCGGTGTTAACTAAATATCTACCATCAATTTCATATTTGAAATGTCGATGCACGTCACCGCAAAGGATCATATCAAATTGCCTATACCGTTTCAGCATTTTTTTAGGCTTGATTATCAAGTGTTTCGGGAAGAGTTTTTCTGGCGATATTGGCGCATGGATCACAAGCATGTTTTTTTTATCTCGATCAATTTCAAATGTAGGCAATTTCTCACCCCAATGACAACCCCAAATATCAACCTCACCATAGCTGACAGAACCCCATGAATGTAGTAATGTTATCAACCCCAACTCGGAGAGAACCCCCATGGTTGTTGCATTATTGGCAGTACTAGATCTGAAATATTGGTCATGTTGCCCCCAAACTGAACAAACAGGCACGCTAAATTTTCGTAGCAATTCAATCATTTTATATAATACATTCCAATCTCGCGCTTTATTAAAAAAGTCACCCGCTTGTACTACAATGGCATCATGCTTTTTTGCATATGATAATACGGATCTTAATTTATTCCATTGTGCAACTGTGAGATCATCTTGCCTACCTATCGGGTTTTGACTTGTTAGGTGAACATCACTTAATAAAATTATTTTCAAAATTTAAAATCCTCCGCTATATGCCATGTTGCCCAAAGAAATAATGCGACAATTATCAGAAAAATAAAACCACCAATGCGCGGCCTTAACCACTTGAGAAGCTTTTTAAAAGGGTAGTCAAATTCCAATGCTTTTGGTTTCGTGGTTTTCCTAATACCACCATGCGGCAAAGTGGTTGTAGTAATGTGCTGAAACTGTGACGTTGTTATGTTTGGTGTTATCTTCATTCCATATCAAATTTTATGTGAGTTAATTTTTTATCCATCGTTCCATCAGAATAATGATTGATCCATTCGCAATTTATCAAACGAATTGCTACCCCTGTATTTTCTTTGAATGATTCAGCCATGATCTCGGTGACACTTGCAACATCTTCAAGATGTTTCAGACCTTTTAAGAATTTTATTATCTTATCATTTTCGATCATTTCAATTCATTCCTTATGTGTTGTAGTTGTTTGTTGGTAATATGGCTTAAACAGGTCGGGCATACCTTCTGTCGTTTCAATTCATTTGTGTATTTTTTGATAAGTGATTTTTTTTCATTCTTTGCTACCTCTATTTGTTCGCGCATACTGATAGCTTGTTCGACAAGTGCAATTGTGGCATAGGTGCTATCAATTTCAAATTGTAGTGATTCTGCCTTGCTCAATAATTCGGCGGGTTTTAATATTTGATCTTCGGCAATTAGAGCATTCTCGGCTGTTTTCATAAAGCTGACAATTTTTTCAATCTCTTGGATTTTGTCTCCATCTTTTTGAATCTTGCGTTCAATGACTTCAGCTTTTCTGATAAGTTTTTTAAGTTTAGCCATTGGTCTAAACCGTTTCAGCCGTTTCTTAATACTGTCAATTTCGGCAAGTAGCTTTTGTTTTTTCAACTTATAATTATTAGCGCGGGTCTTTGCAAGGCCGATACATTTTTCAATGTCTTCTGCTTTGGTCACTTGGTTGATAACCCTTGCAATCTCGCTCGGTGGCGAAGTAATTAAATATGGCAATCCCAATTGGCTACTAAAATTGATATCGTCAAGGTTTAATGCGTCTGTAATACGGTCAGGCACTTGCCTACCAAATTTGGAAAAGGTTTCTTTTCGATGAATAACATATTCAGCTTTCGACTTTGTTTTTATAAACCGAATATCTTCATTCTGATTTTTGATATAAACTTTTGTATAATGATCTTTTACAAGATTGTTATGATATGCAAAGCCCGATGGTCGATTACTTCTGACTAATTCGATGGCGCGGAATATGGCTGACTTACCACGGTTAGATCTTCCTATAATGCCGTTAATGCCATGGCATAGCCGAAGTACTGTTTTCCGATGACTTTGAAAATTTATTATGGTTAACTTATTTATCATCTTCTGCCGTCACCATCCCAACTTGCCATATCATGCTCCCAACGAAAAAGAAATGTGACAGTTTTCCTACCGCAACCAATTTCATCAATCAATGCGGTTCGCCACCCCTTGACATATACTACATGATCTCGCCTCAACTGGTCAGGGAAATGCGGGTGCGGCACTGACAGCCGCCGCCACCAAACGAAGGTAAATAAGGGAACCAATAACCTTTGCCAAAAAGATGCTGTATTCATTTTTTTAGGTGCCATGTAAAAAGATCCTTTGCCATTTTTTGAAGTTATCATCCTCAAGCATTGAAACAAAATGCCATCGATCAAATTCACGTAGTAATTTGTTTCGAGTCACCTTATGTCTACGATACATTAGGCGTGGGATAAGGTCTGGCAAATATGGAACTGTAACAATTGGACGATTACGGGTAATAATTTGTTGCCCCTCTTTTGAAGTAATTCGATCATATATTTTGCCAGCATTTAATTCACCGCGAATATATTTCAAAGCTTTGCTACTTGGGCTTTTAGGGTCAGCCACCCCTTGAATACCTATTATATTATCAATCGCGCATCCGCCAATTGCTTTTGCTTCAACCCATTGGTCGGGATGAATACCAAATTTTTTCTTGAACCATTTTTTATTTACCCTTTTGTTTTTCTTCAACAAATGCATATCGCTTCGGTCAAGTAATTGGTAAAGATCTGAATCGTCACCCACTATTATTTTACTACCATTTAATTTATTCACAAAATAGGCAACCAGATCATCTGCTTCATAATCCAACACGCAAAAAGAATTGCGCAATCCCATGCGTGGTAGTATTTCGTGGTTTAGTTGTAAGCTTTGGAATAATAATCCATCATGTAGTTTTTTTTCGGCGGGTGAGAATTCAATTTTTTTCTTTTCGCGGTTTCTTTTATATTGCGGGTAGTGATTATGCCTGTAAGACTTTCCAGCATCCCAGCAAAAGATCATTTTGTCAGTTTTGTACTTATATCCAATGTTCATAAGCCTTCGTACAAAGCCATAAATGACGCCGGTTTGTTTACCCCTGTATGTCAACGATCCTGTGGAGTAAAATGCGGCATAGGCAATTGCGGTTGCATCAAAAATTAGATATGGTTTACTCCCATCTTTTTTTACGGTATTCAACTTCATTGAAGAACGCTTCTTCAATTTCCGCCCACCTGATTTCGACCTGTTTTTCAAGTAGCCTCTCATAATTATTTTCCTCTATAAATTTGATGAATGTCTTCTTTGTTTTGAATGTCTTGCCATCAAATTTTATTTGTTTATTACCGTATAGCCATTTAATCATCGATGACAGATTATCAATACCGTAGTCATACAGGATTATAAATTCAGCCTCACGATATGGCTTTGCACATTTATTTTTTTCAATCCTACATGCGGTGCGAATTCCATAGACACCTTGCGTGCCTTTTCTAGTCATCCTTAATTTTTCAGCCTCACGAATCCATACTTCTTGGTGAATCGCATGATCAAAGGCTTTGCCGCCAGTGCGCATTGTCTTCTTGCCGAATTTCGCACCAATTTTTGCTCTGATTTGACTTACTATAATTAGTGTTGCATCTTTTTCATTTTTATCTAGGTATTCACTGACCTTGGCAAAGAATGTAGATAAGTATTTTTGTTTCTCGGCATCGTAGGAACCCGCCATTTCATCGTCATCCGCAACCGAAACATCAAACCTTTCCAATGCCGCCCTTGATTTCAAGAAGTCAAGTGTGTCAACAACATACAATAAGGCATGACCTTTTTCAAGTTTGTCTACACGTCTCGCATAATCGCGCCCAAAGTGTTCAACTGTTTTGGATCTGACCATTTCAATTTTCTTGACAAATTTCTTTCCATACATTGCCTTCAAATCAAAGTCCATGACACCCTCTGAATTGTTGTAGACAATATCAAATTTTTTGACTTTCGGAAAAATGCGGGAAGTTATTTTTTTGATGTTCTTAAAAAAGGAAAAGCACGCCTCAAGTGCCAATACGGTTTTACCCGCGCTTTTATCACCCGCAATATTTAAAACTCTTCCGCGTGCCCAGCCACCACCTTTACTTCTGCCGCTTAATGCACAATTCAATACGGTTGATCCTGAAGATATAAAATCGACAGGTGCGGATGATTCGGGTTTGGATTTCCTACGTTTGATCTTACGTTTTTTCTTGCGTCTCAATTTTTTTGGCATCCTCATCTCCTCTAAGTCTTACTGCATGTGTTTTTATTTTAGCTGTAAGCAATGCCGCCTTGACAGCCGATTTACATTGAGACTGAATGACAAACGCAAGATAATCTTCTAACCAATCAACCGATTCCCTAGTCAACATCGGTTGTAGGAAACCCTTGTCAAACAAGAGGTTCGTCAGATCCTTGGCTTGCTTCCTGTAATACGTTTCAATGTCACTGTTATTAGCCATTGGTCAGTGATTCCTTTACTTTTGTTTGGTAGTCAACTATGAATCTTAAAAATGCTTTTCCTACTTGTCTCAATACCTCACCTTTATATTTCAGCAAGTGTTTTGGTATGTCATTTTTAATGCTTGCCATTACCTCATTTTCGTAGATATAGTCAGACACCAAGATGGTTTGGTCATTATACGATTCATAATGACCAAATGTAATTACTACATTTATTCCGTCAACAGGTTTCATGCCACCCCCTAAAATGGAATGTCTAGCTCACTTGCAATTGCTTCAACCAGTTCCTCAAGGTTGTCATAGTCATCCATATCTACATCAAGATCCTCATCTTTAATGACTTTGCGCAATTCTTTGCGTTTCATTTCCAAAAGATCACCATAGGCATATTCAGATTCATCATCGTCTTCATCGTCATCATCATCTTCATCCTCATCATCGTCATCGTCTGAATCCTCATCATCATCCGTGTCATCATCGTAGTCATCATCGAGATCCTCATCTTCATCCTCATCCTCATCTTCATCCTTTTTTAATTCCATGACCATGCGTTCCAATTTCCGTTTGATCGTTTTAAACTTTGACTTCTTTTTTATGGTAATATCGAAACCATAATTTTCGGCAAACTCTTCAAGATCGTCAAGATCTTCACACTCATCCAGTTCATCCATCATATCTTCAACATCAACATCGGCTTTGTCATCGAGAGGTTCGCGTTCACGGTGCTTTGCCGAAGGTTCTTTGCCAATGTCATCTTCCATTTTTTCTTCTTTTGTTTTACCACTATAAAACATTTGTGACAATTCATCGTAGTCATAACGTTTGACAATGGTATCAAGAATTGCGCATTGTTTGAGCAAACTTTTTTTAATACGATAATCTCGATCAAGAAATTTGAAACCCTCATAAGATGCGTAGTCATTCTTTGATTGTGCGGGTACAATTTTGAATGATATTGACTTGCCATTTCTTGCAGATGGGAATCTGATAGTAGTAACACCACCACCGCGTTCAGCCTCTTCCGCAATTGCAAGTATATTCTGTTCCGAATAGAAGTATGGCACTTCCCAAATTTGTACGCCTTTTTCCTCTTGGCCAGAATCGTAGCAAATAATATTATACAGGTTTCGCCGTTTTGGAAAAAGCTTTTTCCAAACATCTTTTTCGGCATCATTTTCACGTAGATATTGTCGATGTTCACAAATCGGGCAAGGCTTTTTAAAAGTTTCTAATGGGCAAATAACCATTGATTCGGCAGTTCCTACATTGCGGTGAATCCATGCCTCAAAGGTGTAAGTCTCATCACCCTTTTTGTCTACAGTGATATCGTATTTGCCAGCGTTGTATGGTAGTATATCAATAATATGCTGACCATCACCCGGCCGCCATAAAGTGTAGCGATCAGGTTGTTTAATGATTGACGGATACAATTGAGTTCGTTGCTGACCTCTTTTAATCCTTCGTTCAAGTGCTGATGATTGTTGTTTTCTTTTGTCACGACCAGATTTACTACTTTTTCTGCCTTTAAGTTTTCGAGCCATTGGATTCCTCCTTTTGTGTGATATTGTTTTCATGTTTCGCTTGATAATATGATTTAAAAATCGCATAGGCAATTGCACGAATAACCGCATATGCAAAAAAGATAGCAAGTATGGCGAATAAAATGTAGTAAAGAAATTTTAATAACCCATCCAATTTATCACCCCCCCATTTCCTAGTTATTTACTTATATTATTATACCATTCTTTTAATACCTATTGCGCGAAAGAAACGAAACATTGACTTCGTGCCAGCATTGAAATATGCGGCATTTTCGGGGTTGTGCAAAACGGCGGCTGGGTGTAGACACCATATCACCCAACAGTTATATTTATCAAACCATTCGATCTTCCCTGACATGCTGATAATACCACTTTTTTTGCCATGAAAAAATTGCATGTTTGCATTGCCAAATGCGACAATGGCAATAGGCTTGACTTTTTTAATTTCTTTTTTAAGCCAATAACTACATTCCTTTATTTCGTTTACTTGCGGTGTTCGGGATATTGATGGATAACATTTGTTCATATTCGTTACATAAAATTGACTACGATCATAACCCGCTTTTTTAACAGCCGACCATAATTTACTACCCGCCCTTGCCGAATCAAAAAATGGGATTCCCTCACGATCTTCCTCAAAGCCAGGTGCTTCACCATTAAACATTATATTATATTTTCCTACACTCGGCAATACAGGTTCGGTACATTCATCACGCAATTTACATTCGTGACATTCGGAAAGACTTCCCGTAAATGTTTGCCAACCATTCAATTTTATTTTTTTAAGAATCTTTTTTCTTTTTGACAGATATTTGATGGCTTTGTATTCACCCTGTAAAGCCGGATCCAGTATGTTCATGCGAAGACTATTATCATACAGCTTGAATAAATTCGGATATGCATCATGTGGATTGACCGATACCCTAAAATCAAAGTAGTCTTTTATATGTGGTTTGATTTTCATGTTGTCCGTTTCTCGGAAAGCACCAATCGATTCTAACATTTCTTCGAATTTGCTCATCTTTGGTTTCTCGCCATCGGTAAAAAATGTAGGCAACATCTTTTGCTTTGTCAATTTCTTCGCGTCAAGCGCACGTTTCTCGCCAATGCCTTTGACTTCTGTGAATGGTATATATAGTTTGTTATCCTTTGCCACCCATTGATTAGGATTAGTGTTTCCATTCACTCGCGGAAGTACTAATGATAATCCAAGTCGGTATGCCTCTTCGACCAATTCATTCTTTTTGTTTTTTGCACCATAGGTCAATGATGCACAAATGAATTCTGTCGGGTAGTAATATTTCAGCCATCCGCACCAATACCCCAACATTCCATAAGCGGTTGCATGACTTTTATTAAAGGAGTATTTTGCGTGTTCTTGTAATCCATGCCAAAATTCTTCAGCCTCATCACGGCTAAAATATCCTTGCTTCTCGCAACCATTGATAAATGCCTTTTTATACGGAGCAAATTCTTTTGCATCACGTTTTTTGCCAATGACTTTGCGAATCTTATCAGCCGTACTGTACGGCAAGCCACCAATTCTATGAATAACATCCATCACTTGTTCTTGATATACTATAACCCCAAATGTTTCTTTAGTAATATCCTCATATACTTCATGCTTATGATCCCAATGTAGTTCATGCTTTCGCTTGATATAATCGGCAGTCATCCCAGAATTGCTAGGCCCGGGTCGTGCAAGTGCTGTGGCGGCGGGTATGTGCATGAAGGCATCAATACCCATTTCTTTGATGACATTATTTGTTGCCCATGCATTCAATTGGAAAAGTCCTACATTATTTCCATCATTAATTTCGCGCAAAACATCTTTATCATCCAATGGAATTTTTTCAAAGTCAATGTCTACATTGTGATTTTCTTTTACCAATCCATGTGTTTCGGCAAGTATGCTCAAAAGGTTCAAAGCCAATACATCTAACTTCATCAAACCCACGTATTCCGCATCATCACCTTCCCAATTAATCATAGTGATACCGTCTCGCTCAATCAAATTGCATCGGCCTGATCTATGTAGTGATTGCTTGCTGATTATCAATGCGGCGGCATGTTGACTCTTTGCTTTGATTTGCCCCTCAAGTTGTTTTGCTAATTTGACTACTTGTGGATGATCCTGTTTGAATTGCATACCCTCATCATATTCGGTAATAACTTGCTCAATACCATCTTCGACAAGCGGGTCTATTAGTTTTGCTACACGGTCAACCTCTTGTTGGTTTATATTGAAAACCCTTGACACGTCTCGGATTATGGCTTTTGACTTCATTCGTGAGAATGTGCTGACACCCGCAATTTTATTTTCACCCCAAATATCTTCAAGGTGTTGCCTTACAAGGTGCCGTTTTCTATGTTCAAAGTCAATGTCAATATCGGGGTAGTCAATTCGATCCTCATTAATAAACCTGTCAAAAATGAGGCCGAATTTAATTGGATCAACGGCGTGTATATTTAATAGATACGCGATAAGACAGCCACCCACGGAACCTCTACCTGGCCCGACAAGAATACCATTGCGCTTGCACCATGTAACCAATTCCCATACAATAAGGAAGTAAAGTATAAAATCTTTACTTGAGATTAAGTCAAACTCAATACAGAAACGATTGAAGTAATCTTGATTTTTATAAATCTCATATCCAAATTTATCATAGAATCCCATAAGACATAATTCAAAAAGCATTTCTTCTTTTGTTTGATATGCGCTTAATGTTTCATTCAGTAGGAATTCTGGCAAGTTAATGGATCTCGATTTGATCTGAAAATCACTACACTTTTCGGCAACCTCTAAGGTGTTGGTTAGCCAATGTTTGCTGTAGTGTGGTAATTTTTTAAGGTGTGGTGAAACCATTTTATTTGCGGATCTTAAATGTAGATCTTTTATTTTAAAGCGAAACCTGTCAGGATCATCCCACTTTGCACGCCTTTGAATTGCTAACAAAACTTCTTGGGCTTTCCACTGATTGCGTAAGATGTAATGGCAGTCATTTGTTACAATGACTTTGTTTCCAGAATCTTTTGCAAGCGTAATGACATTTTTATTATGCTTCCGAAAACCCTTGTGTGGCATGACCTCAAAGTAGAGATCTTTGCCAATGGTATCATACAAGGCGCGACAAAGATCAATCCCATCTTTGTTGTAGATAAAACTTTGAACACAAGCTGTTGAGACAATTAATCCCTGACAGTGCTTTAAAAGCATATCACTTGTAATACGCGGCTTGTAGTAAAAGCCATCTGTATTTGCAAATGACAGCATAGTGCAAAGATTTTTAAAGCCGCGTTGATTTTTGACAAGTAGTAAAACATGACCGTTCTTTCGATCCTTTGAAACCTTTGGCACTATATATGCCTCACAACCCATGACAGGCTTAATACCGTGTTGACTACATGACTTTTGAAATTTAATTAGGCCGTCAATCGATCCATGATCAGTGCAAGACAAATATTTGAAACCCATTTTCTTTGCACGTTTCACGTAGTCATCGGGTTTGCCGAAGCCATCAAGTGTGCTGTATTCGGTGTGTATATGGAGATGAACAAAATCTTTGTTTTTCATTACATTGCCTTTAATTTTTTAAGATGGAATTGTAGATATTTGACTTGCCTTGATTCCGGCTGATCCGCGTGTGCCTTGGATTTCAAGTAGCTAATCCGTTTGGTAATACGGTCAATTGATTTTTTTACTCCATCTTTTTCATCCAAATTAATCAGCCGCCGAATGTTAATTTTACCATTCTTCTTCATCTTGGTATCCTTTCGTTGAGTATTCACTACATACAGCTTGTTGTTGTAATGGGTTTAGAATAATAAAGTCATCATATGATATTATTTTTATTTCCGATCTTCCACATCTTCCATATGATTCAGATATAGTCTCGAAATGAATGCAGTCATTCATTTTGCATTTCACTTTAACCAATGTGAACATCTAAAAATCTCCTTTTATGTTAATCCTAAACTAGCTATTCGTCTTTTATAATATGGTTTAACACGTCTCTTTATCATTTTACAATATTTTTCTGATAACTCGATTCCTA